>Ga0247823_10000098_pt1 | contig 66280 bp, 68 predicted proteins | sample 13C_PalmiticAcid_2_FD_192426 | JGI IMG/M metagenome (GOLD analysis project Ga0247823, IMG submission 192426) | Soil microbial communities from agricultural site in Penn Yan, New York, United States - 13C_PalmiticAcid_Day30 | ecosystem: Environmental > Terrestrial > Soil > Agricultural land... | reverse complement strand
ACACAAGGCCATTTACACGCCTCACGTCGATACCGGTGACTTCATCGTCATCATCAACGCAGCCAAACTCCGCGTCACGGGCAACAAGGCCCTCGACAAGGTGTACTACCGTCACTCGGGTTTCCCCGGCGGTATCTATGGCACCAACTTCCGCGACATGCAGGCCAAGCACCCTGGCCGCGCGCTCGAGAAGGCCGTCAAGGGCATGCTGCCCAAGGGTCCGCTCGGTTACGCCATGATCAAGAAGCTCAAGGTGTACGGCGGTGCAGAGCACCCGCACACCGCCCAACAGCCGCAAGTGCTGGAAATCTAAAGGAGCCTTGAGATGATTGGTGAATGGAACAACGGAACCGGCCGTCGCAAATCCAGCGTGGCCCGCGTGTTTCTGAAAAAAGGCAGCGGCAAGATCACGGTCAATGGCAAGGACATTCAGGCCTACTTCGGCCGTGAGACCTCCATCATGATCGCCAAGCAGCCCCTGCTGCTGACCAACCACGCCGAGACCTTCGACGTGCAGGTCAACGTGCACGGCGGTGGCGAATCCGGCCAGGCCGGTGCCGTGCGCCACGGCATCACCCGCGCCCTGATCGACTACGACGCAACGCTCAAGACGGGCCTGTCGCAAGCCGGCTTCGTGACGCGCGATGCCCGCGAAGTGGAACGGAAAAAGGTCGGTCTGCGCTCTGCGCGCCGTCGCAAGCAGTTCAGCAAGCGCTAAGCACGCTGTACATGCTCCAGAAGCCGCCTGCAAGTTCAAACTTGGGGCGGTTTTTGCTTTCTGGGGCCGCGTTGCGTTTGCTTGCAGTTTGAGAGGTTTGAATGCGCTTTCGCCTGTTGCGAAGAAGGCTGACGGTCAGTGCGCCGCGGGTGTCGGTGCGCAGCACCTTGCCGTGGCCCTTCCGCTGGCTGCTGGGGGCGCTGATGCTGGGGTTTTCGGCCGCGCTGGCGGTCTGGGCCTTCGAGTTCGGTAAGGACATCGCCGGGCTCGACCGCAACGCCCAGCAGGAACTGGCGCAGTTGCGCCGGGAGGTGCAGATCCTGCGCACTGACCTGAGCGAGGCCCAGCTGGTGGCCAACACCTCGGACAGCCTGCTGATTGCCGAGCGCAGCGCGCAGGAGCAGCTGACGGTGCAGATCCGCCAGCTGCAGGCCGACAACGAGCTGCTGCGCAGCGACCTCGGCTTCTTCGAGCGACTGATCCCGGGCTCCGGCAACGACTCGTTGAGCATCCGCGGCCTGCAGGCCGAGCGCCTGTCGCCCACCCAGCTCAAATGGCAGGTGCTGATGATCCAGGCCAGCAAGAATGCGCCCGATTTCAAGGGGGCGCTGGAAGTGACGCTGACCGGCACGCTGGCGGGCAAGCCCTGGGTGGTCAAGTCCGCGCCCGCGCCGCAGCCGGTGCTGATCAAGGGCTACCTGCGCATGGAAGGCGTGGTGGACGTGCCCGCACAAGCCGTGGTAGAAAATGTGACCGCCAAAATCCTGCAGGGCACTTCGGTCAGGTCCATGCAATCCTTCAACCTGTAACCAGCGCGGTCCGCCGTCGGGAGATCCTCATGTTCGCCAAGAAGAAACAACCCCCCATCAAAAGCCTGATTGCCCAGGGCACCCGCATCGAAGGCAATGTGTTCTTCCAGGATGGATTGCGCATCGACGGCGAGGTGATCGGCGATCTGCGGGCCAGCGACGAGAAGCCCAGCATCCTGGTGGTGAGCGAGGTGGCGGTCGTGACCGGCCAGATCCACGCCGATCACGTGATCATCAACGGCCACGTCAAGGGCCCGGTGCTCGCCTTCGAGCTGCTGGAGCTGCAGCCCAAGGCGCACATCGAGGGCGATGTGTCCTACAAGGCGCTGGAAATGCACCAGGGGGCGACCATCGCCGGACAGCTCAAACCCATGGTCGGCGGGATCGAGGACAAACCCACACTGAAATTGGCGGCAAACAACGGGTGAGCACATACCCGAGCGATTTGATTTAGTATCACTCGAATCTACGGGGCGATTCGTCCCCTGCCCCCACATCGCACGAAGAGGTATTCCATGAGCGCAGTCGCCGAAAACATCCAGACCGACATGCCGGCACCGCTGGTCTTCACCGACAGCGCCGCGGCCAAAGTGGCCGAGCTGGTGGCCGAAGAGGGCAACCCCGACCTCAAGCTGCGCGTGTTCGTGCAGGGTGGCGGTTGCTCGGGCTTCCAGTACGGCTTCACGTTTGACGAAATCGTCAACGAAGACGACACCACCATGACCAAGAACGGTGTCTCCCTGCTGATCGATGCGATGAGCTACCAGTACCTGGTGGGCGCCGAGATCGACTACAAGGAAGACCTCGAAGGCGCTCAGTTCGTGATCAAGAACCCCAATGCGACCACCACCTGCGGCTGCGGTTCGAGCTTCAGCGTCTGAGTCCGCTTTCTCGCGCCAAGTAAAAAAGGGAGCCGCTGGCTCCCTTTTTTGTTGTGGCCATCGCCCGGATTACTGGGCGTTCGCCTGCTGGATGCTGGCGGCGGCGTTGAGCTGCATGCGCTGCAGCTGGGCCACGGCCTCGAAGCGCTGGCGCAGGGCCGCCGGCACCGGGATGGACTCGCTCTGGCGGGCAATGGCCAGTGGGTCCACGTGCACGCCGTTGTCGCGGAATTCCAGGTGCAGGTGCGGGCCGGTGGAGGCGCCGGTGGTGCCGACCGCACCGATGAAGTCACCCTGGCTCACGCGCTGGCCCTTGCGCACGCCAATGCGGCTGAGGTGGGCGTAGACGGTGACTTGGTTGTTGCGGTGCTTGACGTAGATGACGTTGCCGTAGCCGCGCTGCACGCCCGCGAACTCGACCGTGCCGTCGCCGATGGTGCGCACGGGGGTGCCAGTAGGGGCGGCGTAGTCCACGCCCATGTGGGCCTTGCGGCCGCCCGTGATGGGGTGGAAGCGCATGCCGTAGCCGCTGCTCACGCGCGAAAACTCCAGCGGGGAGGCCAGGTAGTAGCGGCGCGAGCTCTGGCCGTCGAAGCTGTAGTAGCCGCCCTTGTGCCCTGCTTCTTCGAACCAGACAGCCTGGTGCTGCTGGCCGTCGTTGGCGAATTCGGCGCTCAGCACCCGGCCGGTGCGCAGGCTCTCGCCGTCGGCTTCCAGGCTCTCGTAGACCACGTTGAAGCGGTCGCCCTGGCGCAGGTCACGGCGGAAGTCGATGCTGCTGGAGAACATCTCGGCCAGCTGGATGGCCACCGGGTCGGGGATGCCGGCCGCGTCGGTGGCGGCGAACAGCGAGCTGCGGATCACGCCGCTGGCCAGCCGGGAGGAGGCGGTGAGCTCGCCCTGCTCAAGGCGTGAGCTGAAAGCGCCCTGGGCGTCTTTCTCGACGACGAGGCGGGTGAAGCCGCGCTCGTCGGCCGACAGCCAGCGCGCGGTCAGGCGCATCAGTTCCTGTTTGTCGGTGGCTTCGACGCTCACCAGCCGGCCGGCGCGGCCGAGCAGCTGGCGCGCGACGGTGTCGTTGCGCAGGAAGGTCTGGGCTTGTGAATCGGTCACGCCCATGCGCTGCAGCAGGCTCTGGGCGGTGTCGTCGCGGCGGGTGGTCTCGCTGCGGAACAGCACCAGGGGCGCGGCGGGCTGGGCGGCGAGGAGGCTCTGGATGTCTTGCTGCGTGGGGGCGTCGAGGGCTTCGACGACCTGGCGCACGGGCAGGTCGGCGGCATCGGGGGCCAGCGGCGCGATGCCGAAGGCGGTGACGCCGGTGCCCAGCAGCAGCACACCGAGGCCGCCCATGATGCGGCGGGGGTGCCGGGCAAGGCTTTGGCTCGTGGCATCAGCGAGGCTGGCCAGCGTGTGAAGTAGCGAACGGGTCAAAATCGTTGTTTCCGGTAAGGCCGGCCCCGGTGGTTGGGGCCGCGCGCACAAAAAAAGAGCGGTTGAGGCGGAACAAGTTCACTCAAGCGCTCACGCGGTGACGAACTGGCTTGATATCGTGCAAAAAGCGGGCCAACTAAAATCCGTCATTCGCGCCCGGTATTTTAGCGAGCGCACCGTCCTCTGCATCTGAAAAAACCCCTATGACCGCCTCCAGAAACGACGCCGAAAGTTCTCAGAAATCCGAGCCACTGACGGACGGTGTGCAAGAAGCCCTCAGCGTCACGCTGCGGGGGTGCGAAGAATTGATACCTCAGGCCGACTGGGTCAAAAAATTGTCACAGTCGGAAACCACCGGCCGGCCGTTGCGCATCAAGCTGGGGCTGGACCCGACGGCGCCCGACATCCACATCGGCCACACGGTGGTGTTGAACAAGATGCGCCAGTTGCAGGACCTGGGGCATCAGGTGATCTTCCTGATCGGTGACTTCACCAGCCTGATCGGCGACCCTTCGGGCCGCAACAACACGCGCCCGCCGTTGACGTCGGAGCAGATCAAGGCCAACGCCGAGACCTACTACAAGCAGGCCAGTCTGGTGCTGGACCCGGCGCGCACCGAGATTCGCTACAACAGCGAGTGGAGCCTGCCGCTGGGCTCGATGGGCATGATCCAGCTGGCGGCCAAGTACACCGTGGCGCGCATGATGGAGCGCAACGATTTCCACGACCGTTTCAAGGCCGGCACGCCGATCAGCGTGCACGAGTTCCTGTACCCCTTGATGCAAGGTTACGACTCGGTGGCGCTGCAGAGCGATCTGGAGCTGGGCGGCACGGACCAGAAGTTCAACCTGCTGATGGGGCGGCATCTGCAGGCCGAGTACGGCCAGGAGCCGCAGTGCATCCTGACGATGCCGCTGCTCGAAGGTCTGGACGGCGTGGACAAGATGTCCAAGAGCAAGAACAACTACATCGGCATCACGGAGGATGCCAACTCGATGTTCGCGAAGGTGCTGAGCATTTCGGACACGCTGATGTGGCGCTGGTACACGCTGCTGTCGTTCAAGTCGCTGGCGCACATCGAGTCGCTGAAGCAGGCGATCGCGCAGGGCGCGAACCCGAAGGACGCGAAGGTGGCATTGGCCAAGGAGATCACCACGCGCTTCCACAGCGCGGCGGCGGCGGACGCGGCGGAGCAGGATTTCATCAACCGCAGCAAGGGCGGTGTGCCGGACGAGATTCCCGAGGTGTCGCTGTCGGGCGCGCCGCTGGGGATCGCGCCGTTGCTGAAGTCGGCCGGGTTGGCGCCCTCCAACAGCGAGGCCAACCGCCTGATCGATGGGGGTGGTGTTCGCGTGGACGGCGCTGTTGTTGGCGACAAGGGGCTGAAGCTGCCCGCGGGTACCTTCGTGGTTCAGGTGGGCAAGCGGAAGTTTGCTCGCGTGACGTTGAGCTAAGACCTTTCCGTTGTCTACCTCGCGGGCTCGGGAGGCCTGGGCGCTCTGCTCCGCGGGTGTCCCCCGAACCGGCTTCGCCGGTTCTCCTCCTTTACCCCGCTGCGCAGAACGCCCAGGCCCCCCGAGCCGAGACGGGTTTGCCTCGCGTTCGTTTTTTGTGTGCTCGCGTGGTGCGCCTGAGTGCGTGGGGGTGGAGGGCGCAGCGACGTAAAGGAGGAGGGGCGGCGAAGCCGCCCCGGGGGACAGTCGCGGAGCCCTCCGCCCCCACGCACTCAGGCCGAGAGAAGAAGCCAAAGACTCAACGAGCCCCAGCCTTCTCCAGCATCGACACCATCGCCGAGTACCCACGAGACCGCGCCAAAGCCAAAGGCGTCTGCCCCGACCGGTCCGCCAGCTGCAAACCAGCCCCCGCATCGATCAACGCCTTGAGCGTGGCCTGGTGGCGAGGGCCCCCGTCGCCCAGCACGATGGACTCGATCGTCGCCGTCCAGTGCAGGTTGTTCACGTGGTCCAGCGGTGCGCCGGCGGCAATCAGCTGACGAACCACGCCATCGTGACCCAGGTGCGCCGCCGCGATCAAGGCCGTGCCGTCGTAGCGGCTGGTCGTCTGCTTCGCGCTCGCGCCCAGCTGCAACAACACCCGCAGCGTCTCTTCATCGTCCGCCACCGAAGCGATCGTCACCGCGTCGTACCGGTCGTTCTCCAGCCGGTTGATGTCGGCACCCGCCTTCACCAAGGCTCGGACCGCCTCGCGCTGTCGCGCAAACGTGGCCACATGCAGCGGCGTGCGGCCCCGCGCGTCGGTGGCGTCGAGCGCCGCACCGCCGGCCACCAGGCGCGCGATCTTCGCGCTGTCGCCCTGGTGCGCCGCCGCGTGCAGGCCGCTGTAGGCCGAGGCCTCGCTGGCGCTGGGCGCCACCTGGGCCCAGGCCGGTGCCGAGGCGATCGCCATCAACAGGCTGGTGATCGTCAGCAACGTGCGGCGTTTCATTTCAGCTGGTCCTTGACCTTGTCCAGCGCGGCGATGGCGCACTGCTCGTCCAGGTGGCCGCCGGGCGCACCGCCCACGCCCACCGCGCCGATCACCTCGTTGCCCACCTTCACCGGCACACCACCGCCCAGCAGCAGGTAGCCGGGGATGTCGGTCAGGTTGGCGGCGGCCGGGTTCTTCTGCGCGCCTTCCATGATGGCCAGGGTGTTGTTCTTCGCCGAAGCCGAGGTGAAGGCCTTCAGGCGGCTGGCTTCCAGCGTGTGCGGGCCGGCGTTGTCGGCGCGCATCACGGCGCGCACACCACCCGCGCGGTCCACCACCGTGGCGGCCACGTTGTAGCCGGCGGTGCTGCAGGCCGCGACGGTGGCGCTGGCGATCTGGGTGGCGAGTTCGAGCGACATGTTCTTCTCCACGCGCACGCTCTGCGCGCTGGCCAGGGCGGCGGCGCTGAGGGAAACGGCGAGGATGGACGCTTTGACGAGGGCTTGCATGGAGTTCTCCGGGTGTTGTGAAACGGTTCGATCAACCGTGGGAGAACTGTAAAAATTTGGACGCCGAACCACCATTCGGACGCCTACGCGCCACCCTCCGTAGAACTACGCAGTGCCGGGCGCGTCGTGGGCGTCGACCAGCGCGGCGTAGTGGCGGATCAGCTGCGCCAGCGAAGGCGCCTGCAGCTTGGCGAACAGGTTGGCGCGGTGGGTTTCCACCGTGCGCGGCGACAGGCCCAGCGCGCGGCCGATCTCCTTGTTGGTCAGGCCCTCGACGATCAGGCCCAGCACCTCGCGCTCGCGCTCGGAGAGTTGCGCATAGCGCTCCCGCGCCGCGCGGTCGGCTTCGTGGCGCTGGCGCGAGCGCACGTGCTGGCGCACGGCGTGCTGCAGGGCTTCGAGCAGGGCTTCGTCGTTCACCGGTTTTTCCAGGAACTCCGCCGCACCGGCCTTGAAGGCGCGCCGGCACATGTCCACCGTGCCGTGGCCGGTGAGCATGATCACCGGCTGGTCCACTCCCTGCGCCACCAGGGTGTCGAGCACGCTCAGGCCGCTGATGCCGGGCATGCGCACGTCGAGCACGATGGCGCCGATGCCCTCGCGGTCGAAATCGCGCAGGAAGGCCTGCGGGTCGCTCCAGGGCTGCACGCGCAGGCCCACGGTGCCGATCAGCAGGCCCAGCCCGTCGCGCACCGCCTGGTCGTCGTCGATCAGATGCACGGTGGGCGAGAGGGTGTCGGGTGAGGGGGTCATGCCAGGCCGTCTGCGAGCGGGAGTTGCAACCGGAACACCGCGCCGCCCTCGGGCGCGTTGGCCGCGCCCAGCGTGCCGCCCATGCCGTTGGCGAGGGTTTCGCACAGGCTCAGGCCCAGGCCGAGCCCGCCCTGGCGCGTGGAAAAGAAGGGCTCGAACAGGCGGGGCAGCACCTCGGGCGGAATGCCCGGGCCGTTGTCGGCCACGGTGATCTCGCCCCGGCGCTCGCTGGCCGAGACCGTGAGCACGAGCCGGCGCTGTGCGGCGGGCACCTGCTCCAGCGCCTGCAGCGCGTTGAGGATGAGGTTGTGCACGATCTGGTCCAGCGCCACCGGGTCGGCCAGCAGCGTCACCGCCTGCGGCGCATCGAGCACCGGCACCACGTCGCGCCGCTGGCACTCGGGCTCCAGCAGGTAGAGCGCGCGGCGCACCGCCTCCACCGCCGCCACCGGCTGGTGCTGGCCGCTGCGGTCGGGCCGTTCCACCGTCTGGCGCAGGCGGCCCACCACCTCGGCCGCGCGGCGCGCCTGCGCCGCCGCCTGCAGCATGGCGCTGCGCGCGGTGGCGAGCTCGGGCGGGTCTTCGTTGAGCAGGCGCTGCGCGGCCTGGGTGTTGGCGAGCACGGCGGTCAGCGGCTGGTTCAGCTCGTGCGCCATGCCGGCCGCCAGTTCGCCCAGCGTGTTCAGGCGCGCCACCTGGCCCAGGCGCAGCAGTTCCTCGGCGCGGCGGCGCGCGCTGCGCTGGCGTTGCAGGTGGTGCAGCGCGGCCAGCAGGGCGGCCACGCCCAGCACCCACGCCAGCATGAACCCCCAGGGCAGCTGGCCCCAGCCCACCGTGAGGGTGGCGACCACGTCGAACGGCTGGCTCTCGGCCGCCAGCAGCTTGTGAAACGCGAAGTGCCAGCCGCTCGCGGGCCGATCGTCCAGCGCGGCGCCGGGCTGCACCACGTAGCGCCGGCCTTCGTGCTCCAGCGTCACGCGCACCGGGCTGGTGTCGGCCTGCATGGGCCATTCGGACCAGGGCACCATCGCCCGCATGTCGATGGTCAGGGCGTAGCTGGTGGGCGTGGCCGCCAGCACCAGCTGGTAGCGCCCGGCGGGCAGGTCCAGCCCGCCCAGGGCGGCGCGGCGGGCCTGGCGCGAGCGCGTCTCGGCCTGGGTCAGCAGCGGGTCGTTCCAGCGCTGCTCGGGGTCGCGCCGCTGCACGCTGAGGATCTGGGGGTAGAGCACCGGCAGGCGCTGCTCGGGCGAGGACGCGCCGCTGCTGCTGTCGGGCACCGGTTGCAGCAGCGCCAGCGTGGCCAGCATCGCGTCGTGCTGCACCACCTGCTGGCTCAGCAGGCGGTGGACGATGCGCGCATCGGTCTCGAAGAGGTTGCGCTGTTCATCGAGCGACAGGCGCGCCAGCAGCACCGCGCCCGCCACGGACAGCAGGATTCCGCCACTCACCCACCACTTCAAGCGCTGCCATGACTGCCACATGCGGCGGATTCTGGCATGCCCGCAGCCGGCACAATGGCGGCATGCGTTTTGTCCCCGCCCGTTTCCTCACCCCACGGCGCCTGCTGATGGCGTCGATCGGGGTGGCGGTGGCCACCATCGTGCTCAAGACCCTGGCCTGGGTGGTCACCGATTCGGTGGGCCTGCTGTCCGACGCCATGGAGTCGCTGGTCAACCTGGCCAGCGCCGTGGTCGGCCTGGTGATGGTGACCATCGCCGCGCGGCCGGCCGACGAAGACCACCCCTACGGGCACCACAAGGCCGAGTACTTTTCCTCCGGCTTCGAGGGCATCCTCATCATCGCGGCCGGGCTCGGCATCCTCTGGGCCGCCGGCAGCCGCCTGATGAACCCGCAGCCGATCGAGCAGGTGGGCTGGGGCCTGGCGCTCTCGGTGGCCAGCTCGGTGCTCAACGGCGGCCTGGCCTGGACCATGCTGCAGGCCTCGAAGACGCACCGCTCCATCGCGCTCGAGGCCGACGCCAAACACCTGTTCTCCGACGTCTGGACCTCGGCCGGCGTGCTGGTCGGCATCGTGATGGTCACCTTCACCGGCTGGCTCTGGCTCGACCCGCTGGTGGCGATGGCCGTGGCGCTCAACATCCTCAAGGAGGGCGCGCGCCTGGCCTGGCGCTCGTCTCAGGGCCTGATGGACGAGGCCGTGGAGCCCGAGGTGATGGCCACCATCCAGAAGACGCTGGACGGCTTCGCCCTGTCGCACGGCCCGACCCACGTCATCCGCTTCGACCACGTGAGCACGCGGCGCGCAGGCCAGCGGCGCTTCGTGGACCTGCACATGCACATGCCCGCGGGCTGGACGCTCGGGCGCGCCGCCGCCGTGCGGGGCAGCGTGGAGCAGGCCTTGATGAGCGCGGTGCCCGGGCTGCGCGCCACCATCCAGCTGCTGCCCAGCGACGTGGAAGCCCACTTTTTCGACGAGGACGACCTGAAATGATTTCGCTGCTGCAGCGCGTGAGCGAAGCGCGCGTGGACATCGACGGCCAGACCGTGGGCGCCATCGGCCCGGGCCTGCTGTTGCTGCTGTGCGCGGAACCCGACGACACCGAGGCCTTGGGCGAGAAGCTGCTGGCCAAGGTGCTGAAGCTGCGCATCTTCGGCGACGACGCCGGCAAGATGAACCGCAGCGTGCAGGACATCGGCGGCGGCCTGCTGATCGTGAGCCAGTTCACCCTCGCGGCCGACACGCGCAGCGGCAACCGCCCGGGCTTCACCGGCGCGGCACCGCCCGCGCTGGGCGAGGCGCTCTACGAGGCCTTCGTGAAAGCGGCGCGCGCGCAGCACCCGCAGGTGCAGACCGGCCGCTTCGGGGCCGACATGAAGGTGCACCTGGTCAACGACGGGCCGGTGACCATCCCGCTGCGCATGACGGCCTAGGCGTAGGGGTTCGGCTGGCCCAGGCCCGCGAGGATCTCGGTCTCGCGCGCTTCCATTTCCTCGGCGTCTTCCTCGCCGGTTTCGTGGTCCCAGCCCTGCGCGTGCAGGGTGCCGTGCACCAGCAGGTGGGCGTAGTGCTCGGCCAGGGGTTTCTTCAGCTCGGCTGCTTCGCGCGCGATCACGGGCGCGCAGAGCACGAGGTCGGCCATCACCACCGGTTCGGTGGCGTAGTCGAAGGTGAGCACGTTGGTGGCGTAGTCGCGGCCGCGGTAGTCGCGGTTGAGCGCCTGGCCTTCTTCGGCGTCGACGATGCGCACGGTGATCTCGGCGTCGGCGTCCAGCGCGTGGCGAATGCAGCGGATCACCCAGTGGCGGGGCAGGGCGGCGCGATGCGCGGCGGCATCGGCGAGCTCGCCGAACTGCAGGGACAGAGAGAGGGCGGGCAGGGCCATCAGCGTTTGGCCGGTTGGGCGAAGCAGTTGGACATCAGGGTCTGGTCTTGCGTGTTGGGGTCGGTGGCGACGGCGCTCAGCTCGCCCTTCATGCCTTGCGTGTACCAGCTCAGCCGGGACTGCGGGTCCAGCGCGAAGAAGCGAACGCCTGTGGTGGCGCGGCGGCCCTGCAGCATCAGCGTGCGGCCACCGTGGTGCAGCGCCGCGAACGAGGTGCCGTTGCTCAGGTTCAGGTAGGCCAGTTCGATCTCGCTGCCGCCGTCGCACTTGTATTGCACGGCCTGGCTGCTGAAGACCAGCTGGGGTTGGGGTGCGGCCGAAGGCGCGGGTGGCGCGCCCTGGGCGGAGGCCTCGAGGGCCAGCGCGGCGGAGAGGCTGGCGAGCAGCAGGGTGCGTGTGAGCATGCGGTGGTCGGTGTCAGGGGGCGGTTCGGCGCGCGCGTTTGGCGGGGGCGGCCGGGGCGTCGTCGCGATCGGTCGGCCGCGCGTCGTAGGCGTCCACGATGCGCGCCACCAGCGGGTGGCGCACCACGTCGGCGCTGGACAGGCGGGTGAACGCGATGCCCTGCACGCGCTTCAACACGCGCTCGGCGTCGATCAGGCCGCTGAGCTGGGTGCGCGGCAGGTCGATCTGGCTCACGTCGCCCGTCACCACGGCCTTGCTGCCGAAGCCGATGCGCGTGAGGAACATCTTCATCTGCTCCACGGTGGTGTTCTGCGCCTCGTCCAGGATCACGAAGGCGTGGTTGAGCGTGCGCCCGCGCATGAAGGCCAGGGGGGCGATCTCGATCTGCTGGCGCTCGAAGGCCTTCTGCACCTTGTCGGCACCCATCAGGTCGTAGAGCGCGTCGTACAGCGGGCGCAGGTAGGGGTCCACCTTCTGGCCCAGGTCGCCGGGCAGGAAGCCGAGCTTTTCGCCCGCCTCCACCGCCGGGCGCGTGAGCACGATGCGCTGCACCGCGCTGCGCTCCAGCGCATCGACCGCGCAGGCCACCGCCAGGTAGGTCTTGCCGGTGCCGGCCGGGCCGATGCCGAAGGTGATGTCGTGCGTGGCCATGTTCTCCAGGTAGCGCGCCTGGTTGGGCGTGCGCCCGCGCACCTCGCCGCGCCGGGTCTGCATGGCCAGCGCACCGTCGCCCGGCTCGGCCAGGGCGGTGTCGCCGCTGAGCATGAGCTGCACCTGTTCGGGGGGAATGGGCCGCTTCGCCATCTCGTACAGCGCCTGCAGGGCTTCCAGCGCCTGGGTGGCCTTGGCCTTCGGCCCTTCGATGCGGAACTGCTCGAAGCGGTGGGCGACCTTGACCTGCAAGGCGGCCTCGATGCTGCGGATGTGGCTGTCCATGGGACCGCACAGGTGCGCCATGCGGGTGTTGTCCGGCGGGGAGAAGGTGTGCCTGAGAATCAAACCGATAATCCAGTGAGTTAATGGCCCCCAACCCTGGCGGTGCCAGGCCCCCCGAGGGGGTGCAGTCGTTCTTGGGGTCGGCCCTGCGAACGACTGGAAAGGAATTTCCCGATGATAGGCAAGTTGACCGGTACGCTGCTGGAAAAAAATCCGCCCCAGATCCTGCTGGACTGCCATGGGGTGGGCTACGAGGTGGACGTGCCCATGAGCACCTTCTACAACCTGCCCGCCGCCGGCGAGAAAGTCGCCCTGCTCACGCACTTCGTGGTGCGCGAGGACGCGCAGATCCTCTATGGCTTCGGCACCGCCTCCGAACGCGAGGCGTTTCGCCAGCTCATCAAGATCAGCGGCGTCGGCCCGCGCACCGCGCTCTCGGTGCTCTCGGGCATGAGCGTGGCCGACCTCGCGCAGGCCGTGAGCGCACAGGAGAGCGGGCGCATCGTCAAGGTGCCCGGCATCGGCAAGAAGACCGCCGAGCGCCTGCTGCTCGAACTCAAGGGCAAGCTCGGCGCCGACCTGAACCTGCCAGGCGACGGCCCGGCCCCGGGCGACGCGCAGAGCGACATCCAGCAGGCGCTGATGGCGCTGGGCTACAGCGACAAGGACGCCACCGCCGCGCGCAAGGCCCTGCCCAAGGACGTGGGCGTGAGCGAGGGCATCAAGCTCGCGCTCAAGGCCCTGGCGAAATAAACCATGAGCATCCAGACCGACGACTTCACCCCCGCGCCGCGCGTGGTCTCCGCCGCGCCGGCCTCGCCCAAGGAAGAGGCGATCGAGCGCGCGCTGCGCCCCAAGCTGCTCGACGAGTACGTCGGCCAGTCCAAGGTGCGCGAGCAGCTGGAGATCTTCATCGGCGCGGCCAAGAAGCGCAACGAGGCGCTCGACCACGTGCTGCTGTTCGGCCCGCCCGGGCTGGGCAAGACCACGCTCTCGCACATCATTGCGCAGGAACTCGGCGTGAACCTGCGCCAGACCAGCGGCCCGGTGCTGGAAAAACCCAAGGACCTGGCCGCGCTGCTGACCAACCTCGAAGCCAACGACGTGCTGTTCATCGACGAGATCCACCGGCTCAGCCCGGTCGTCGAGGAAATCCTGTACCCCGCGCTGGAGGACTACCAGATCGACATCATGATCGGCGAGGGCCCGGCCGCGCGCAGCATCAAGCTCGACCTGCAGCCCTTCACCCTGGTGGGTGCGACCACGCGCGCGGGCATGCTGACCAACCCGCTGCGCGACCGTTTCGGCATCGTCGCGCGGCTGGAGTTCTACACGTCCGAGGAGCTGGCGCGCATCGTCAAGCGCAGCGCGGGCCTGCTGAACGCGCCGATGGAGGACGAGGGCGGCTTCGAGATCGCGCGCCGCTCGCGCGGCACGCCGCGCATCGCCAACCGCCTGCTGCGCCGCGTGCGCGACTTCGCCGAGGTCAAGGGCCAGGGCACCATCACGAAAGACATCGCCAACCGCGCGCTGGCCATGCTCGACGTGGACCCGCAGGGCTTCGACCTGATGGACCGCAAGCTGCTCGAAGCCGTGATCCACCGCTTCGACGGCGGCCCGGTGGGCCTGGACAACATCGCGGCCAGCATCGGCGAGGAGCGCGACACCATCGAGGACGTGATCGAGCCCTACCTGATCCAGCAGGGCTTCCTGCAGCGCACGCCGCGCGGGCGCATCGCCACGCTGGCGGCTTACCGCCACCTGGGCGTGGCGCCGCCGAGCAACGCGGGCGAACTGTTCGCCGACTGACGGCATGCACAGCCAGGAGTTTCGCGCGAGCTGGCGCGGCAGCGCGGTGTGGGTGGCGGCGCTGGTGCTCCTCATGGCCGCGGGCTTCGCGGCGGGCGCCCTGGCCGCTCCGCGAGGTGCCTGGCTGCTGGGCGGGCTGGCGCTGTTCTTCGGGCTGATGGCCTGGCTGCTGTTGCAACCCCTGCTGAGCGCGCACCCCATCCTGCGCGTCGGCCCCGACGGCATCGGCGGCTACCTGCTCAAGGGGCAGACCATTCCCTGGGGCGACATCGCTGACGTGGAGCACCTGTCGGTGCAGGGCCAGCACCAGATCCAGATCCAGCTGCGCGAGGGCGCCGTCTCGCAGGCCGCGACGGCGGGGCTGTTCCGGCGGGGGCTCAAGCGCGTCATTGCGCTCGCGCCCTTGCGCCGCGCCGACCGGCAGCCGGCGGTGCAGGCCGCGCTGCTGGCCTTCCAGCGCCACGCCACCGGCCAGGCGCAGATGGCGTTGAACCAGCGGCTGGACGAGATGCTGGCGCACGACGCCTTCGAGGAGCGCCTGCGCACCCTCACCCCCACGCCCTGGGCGCTGTACGCGGTGATCGCGGTCAACGTCGCGGTGTGGGTGCTCAACCTGTTCGACGGCATGAGTGCCACCCAGCCGAGTTCTGCCGAGCTGTTCGCCTGGGGCGCCAACTCGGCCACCGCCGTGGTGCGCGACGGCGAGTACTGGCGCCTGCTCAGCGCCACCGCGTTGCACGGCGGCGTGCTGCACCTGGGCCTGAACATGTTCGCGCTGTGGGACGCCGGGCGGCGCGTGTGCCGCTGGTTCGGCAACGGCCAGTTCCTGCTGATCTACCTGGCGGCCGGGCTGGCGGGCAGTGCGCTCAGCCTGCACTTTTCATCCCAGCAGGCGGTGTCGGTCGGGGCCTCGGGCGCGGTGTTCGGCGTGCTGGGCGCGTTGTTGGTCGCCGTGTACCAGCACCGCGCGAGCGTGCCCAAGGCCATGGCGACGCAGCTCTTGACCAGCCAGGGCGTGTTCGTGCTCATCATGCTCGGGCAAGGCTTCGCGCGCCCGGGCATCGACAACGCCGCCCACGTGGGCGGGCTGGTGATGGGGGCCGTGCTGGCCTGGCTGCTGGTGGAACTGGTCGACGAGCGCGCCACGCGCGGCCTGCGCCGGCGCCGCCAGGTGATGGCGGTGGCGGCCACCGTGCTGCTGGTGGGCGCACTGGTGGGGTTGGCCCGGCCCGGCGTGGACCACTGGCAGCTGTTCGACGCGCAGGCGCGCCTGACGGACCTGCTGCCGCGCCTGAAGGCCGCCGAGGCCGCGCTGCAGCAGGACGCCAAAGCCCACAAGGAGAAACGCCTGAACGATGCCCAGTTCGTGGACGCGATGGCCGCGCGCCACATCCCGGCCTACCGGGCCATCGATGAAGAGCTGGCCGAGCTCGCCGGTCCCTTGCCCTCGCCCACGATGGCGGACATCCGCGAGCTCCACGGTCTGGTGCTGGAGGTCATGGCGCTGGAGGTGGGCAAACACCGGGGCACCGTCGATGGGCCGCAGGCCGATGCGCGCCTGAAGCAGCTGTCGGACCGGATGGTCAGCGTGGGTGCCCGTCAGCGAGCGAGGAACGCGCCGCCGGCCAGGCCGTGAGGGCGGCCGGCTCGGCGCCGTCGCGCCGGCCGCGCAGCATGCCCGCCACGATCAGCACCTGCGCCGCGTAGTAGGTGCCCAGCACCCACACCTGCGGCATCGGCAGCGGCGACACGAACTTGTTGGTCGCCAGCAGCGAGTCGCTCAGCATGAAGAAGCCCGCGCCCAGGGCCACGGCCAGGGCCGCGCGGTCGCGGTGCACGCCGGCGCGGCCGATGGCCTGCGCGGCCATCAGCGCGATCACCAGCACATAGGCCGCCACCGGCGCGCGCAGGCCGGCCGGCAGGCCGCCCAGCCAGAGAAAGCTGTACATCGCCACGCCCAGGCCCAGCGTGGCCGCGAGTGCGCGCCGGCTCGGGAACCAGGGCAGGCCCCGGCGGAACAGCGCGATGTAGGCCAGGTGGGCCAGCAGAAAGGCCACCAGGCCCGGGATGAAGTAGCCCGACAGCATCAGGAACACGTCGCCCGCCAGGGACAGCGCGAGCGCGGCCAGCAGCAGGGCATCGGCGCGCCGCACGCCGCCCGCGCCGCGCGCATGCGCCCACACCACGGCCATGGCAACCAGCATGGCCAGCGGCTTGAACACCCGGTGCAGTTCCAGCCAGCCCAGCGCGGCGGTGGCCATGGCCAAGGCACCGCATTCGATCAGCAGCGCCTCGCCCATGCCGATGCGGCCCTGCATCACCGCGCCGATGGCCCACAGCGCCACCAGCAGCACGCTGAAGGCCACCGCGCTGCGCGGGAGCGGCCAGGCGTCGGCGACCCACAGGAAGGCTGCCACGCCCACGAGCAGCACCCCGAACTGCGCGCCCGCGAACCAGCGCACCCCGGCGCTCATGGGCGGTGCGTAGCGCTGCACGCTGGCGAGGTCGAACGCGGGGGACGGGAAGCGCGCGGCCACGTCGGCCGGTCGCCAGCCCGGCGGCTTGAACCACACGCGCAGCTTGTCGGCCCAGCGCCGGGTGTGCCAGCTGTCGCGCAGCAGGCCCCAGTAGACCTCGCCGTTGGCCCACAGCGGGTCCCAGCTCTGCAGGGGCTTGCGCGTGCCGTAGACGCACTTCTCGCCTTCTTCCTGGAAGCTGCCGAACAGGCGGTCCCACACGATCAGGATGCCGCCGTAGTTGCGGTCGACGTAGCGGTCGTTCACCGCGTGGTGCACGCGGTGGTTGGAGGGGCTGCAGAACCAGCGGTCGAACCAGCCGAGCTTGCCGACCTGCTCGGTGTGCACCCAGAACTGGTAGAGCAGGTCGATCAGCGCCACCACGCCGAACACCAGCGGCGGCACGCCGGCCACGGCCATCGGCAGGTAGAAGATCCAGCCCAGCAACGCGCCGGAGCTGGTCTGGCGCAGCGCGGTCGAGAGGTTGTAGTCCTGGCTCTGGTGGTGCACCACGTGCGCGGCCCAGAAGACGGCGCTCTCGTGCCCGGCGCGGTGCAGCCAGTAGTAGCAGAAGTCGTAGAACACCAGCGCGGTGAGCCAGCCGGCCCAGCTGGTCCAGAACGGGTGGTCGGGCCAGATCGCCACCGCCGAGTAGACGGCGGTGTACAGGCCCACGCGCAGCAGCCGGGTGAACACCGCGCTGATCTGGCTGAGCATGCCCAGGCCGATGCTGGTGATGGCGTCGTCGAGCCGGTAGGTGTTGCGCTGGCGCTGGCGGCCGATCGCGTACTCGACCGCGATCAGCGCGAAGAACACCGGCGTGGCCAGCACGATGATCTGGCTCGGGCTCATGGGCGGCGTGGGGAGCGGTGGCGGGGCATGCGCGCATTGTGGGCAGATGCCGGTGTTTTCACCCTTGGCATCAACCCGCATGCCCGTGCCAGAATCGCGGGCATGTCCAGCAACCCGCCGCCCACCGCGACCGCCCCGGAGAGTGCCACCACCGCGCTGTACCGCGCCGCGCTGGGGCCGGTGAACACGGCGCACTACCTGGCGGTCTTCGAGCGCTTCGACGACGCCGGCCGCGCCAGCCCGGTCTGGAACCCGGCGGCCGGCCTGATCACCCTGAACTGGCTGGTGTTCCGCCAGCTCTGGGGCGCGGCGCTGGTGTACCTGGCCTGTGCCCAGGGGCTGGCGCTGCTGGTGCTGGTGGCGGCCCGCCGTTTCCTGCAGTGGCCGCCATCGGTGGAATGGGGCGTGCTGCTGACGCTGCTGTTGCTGAGCATCGCGATCCCCGGCGCCTACGGCAACGCCCTGCTGCACGCCGACACCCGCCGCCGCATGACGCGTGCGGTGCGCGAGGCCCGCACCGTGCGCGAGGCCTGTGCCGCGCTGGAGAAACGGGCGAGCTCGAAGCGGCGGCTGTGGGGGCTGGTGGTGCTCAACCTGTTGGTGGCCGGCGCGCTGGCGGCGGCCTGGCTCGGCCGGTCCCAGGCCGGCCTGCCGGCGGCATCGGAGGCCCGGGTCATCGAGCCGCCCGCGCTGGCGGCCGTGGTGCCGGCCACACCCGTCGAACCCGCGATGCAGGCCGTGGCCGAGCCGCCGCCCCCTGCGCCGGAGCCGGCGCCCGAACCCGCCCCGGTGATCGTGACGCCGCCGGTGCTGCCGGCGCCCCTGGTGGCCGAAGCCCCGCCGGTCGAGCCCGCCGTGGTGGCCGAACCCGCGCCACCCGCACCAACGCCAACGCCGGCGCCGACACCCGCCAAGGCGGTGGTCGTCGCCAAGGTGGTGGCCCCCAAGACGGCGGTGGCGCCACCCCCGCCGCCGCAGGCCCATGGCATCAACGTCGGCCTGTTCGCCGACCCCGGCAACGCGGACAAGGCCCATGCGCGCCTCGTCGAAGCGGGTTTCCCGGCCATCCAGCAGAAGGTCGAATCGCCCAAGGGCGAGCTCACCCGGGTGCGCGTCGGGCCGTTTGCCAGCCGGGCTCAGGCCGATGAAGCCGCCGCGCGCATCCGCGCCCTGGGGCTGGACGCGATGGTGTTCGCGCCCTGAAACGGCGCAGCGCGATCAGCCCAGCAAGCCGCGCGTGTCCACCGGGATCAGGCGCTCCACCTTGCCACCCGAGAGGCCGCCGCGCACGCCGAACATCAGGTCGTGCAGATTGACCGTGGGGTCGCAGTGCCCGGGCACCAGCCAGACGGTGTCGCCCAGGTTGGGCAGCGCCTGGCCCGCGTGGGCGGCGCGCAGCAGGCCGTGCTCGTCGCCGCCGTTGGCGAACACCAGGCCCGGCGGGCTCCACACCGCCGGCAGACCGCTGTCGATGGCGTGGCTCTTGTGGCCGGCATCGCACACCGCGTGCTGGGCGCTGCGGCTCATCACTTGCGCTTTCAGGAACAGCGCGTGTTCGAACACCGGGGCCTGCGGCGCGCTTTCGTTGCGCGCGTAGTCGGCGTCCATGAACAGGTAGGAACCGACCTGCAGCTCACCCCAGACGCGACTGGCCGTTTCCAGCGCGAAGGTGCCGGTGCCGGCGCCGGTGATCAGCGGCACCGTGAAGCCGGCGGCCTGCAGCCGCTCGCGCGTGAGGGCGGCGGCCCAGGCCGCTTCGCCGATGGCCTTGGCGCGCTCGGCCGGGTCGCGCCGGTGCTGCGCACCCCCGTGGTAGGCCTGCAGCCCGGCGAAGCGCAGCACCGGGTGCTGGGCGATCAGCCGGGCCAGGTCCACGGCCGGTTCGCCGGGCGGCACGCCACAGCGGCCCTGGCCGACGTCGATTTCCACGAACACGTCGATGCGGTTCTCGCCGCCCACGCCGGCGGCCTCCAGCGCCTGCGCAAGCCGCAGCACGCCGGCCGCGCTGTCCACGGCGATCGCAAAGCGCGTGTCCGGCAGCGTGCGCACCGCCTGCGCCAGACGCTGCAGCTTGGGCAGGGCGATCACTTCGTTGCTGATGTAGACGTCGGTCACGCCCGCACGGGCCAGCGCCAGCGCCTCGTCCGTCTTCTGCACGCAGACGCCGACGGCGCCGTGCGCCATCTGCAGCCGGGCGAGGTCGGCGCTCTTGTGCATCTTGGCGTGCGGCCGCAGCCGCAGGTTGTGCGCCCTGGCGTAGGCGGCCATGTGCGCGAGGTTGCGCTCCATGGCGTCGAGGTCGACCACCAGGGCCGGCGTGTCGAGTTGCGACACGTCCTGGCCGATCAGCTCCCGGGCGTTCTGCCAGCGCGAGGAGCGCCCAGGTTCAGGCAGCGCGTTCATCGAGCGGGGCTCCCGACTGCAGGTGGTGGGTGTCGGCCCAGCCCACCAGGCTCAGCCCCTCGGGCGACCACAGCAGGCGGTTGATGGCGGTGTTGGGCAGCTCCCAGCTGCGCGGCGCCTGGAGCTCCAGGCGCGTGGCGGCGCGGTACAGGATGTCGAGCACGCCGCCGTGCGCCACCATCAGCACCTGTTCTCCGGGGTGGCGCGAGGCCAGTTCGAGCACGGTCGGGATCACGCGGCGCTGCAGCTGCTCCAGCGACTCGCCGCCGGCCGGCGCGAAATCGGGCATGCGCTTGCGCCAGGCCAGGGCCTCGGTCGGCCAGCGCTGTTCGAGCTCGGCCCAGGTCTGGCCCTCGAAGCGCCCAAAGTGGCGTTCGCGCAGGCCCTGGTGGGGCGTCACGCTGAGGTTCTTGACGCGGGCCACCGCCTGCGCGGTCTCGAAGGCGCGGCCCAGGTCGCTGGCGTAGACGGCGGCAATGGGCTCGTCGCGCAGCGCTTCGGCCAGCTGCGCAGCCTGCCAGCGGCCGCGCTCGTTGAGGGCGATGTCGGTGTGGCCCTGGATGCGGGTGTCGCGGTTCCAGGCGGTTTCTCCATGGCGCACGGCCAGGATGCGGGTGACTTGCAAAGCGGGTCCTTGAACGCGGGGCGAAAGACTGCAACTGTACCGGCAGCGCCACTGTCGCGGGTGTTGCAGCGGTGTGAAAACCGGGGTTTGCGACACAATCCGAAACATGACGACGTTGCCGTCTCCGTCCGACGGGGATTTTTCCTCGCTCTTCAATTTCCTGCCGATCGGGGCCTACCGCAGTTCCCCCGATGGCCGGATGCTGCGCGCCAACCAGGCGCTGGTGGCGCTCAACGGCTATGCCCTGGAAGAGGAGCTGCTGGCAGCGGTGAACGACATCGCGCTGGAGTGGTACGTCGATCCCGTGCGCCGGGCCGAGTTCAAGGCCCAGCTGGAGCGCGACGGCTTCGTGCGCGGCTTCGTCTCCGAAATCCACCGCCACCGCACGCGCGAGCGCGTCTGGATCAGCGAGAACGCGCACGCCGTGCGCGACGCGGCCGGGGTGCTGCGGTACTACGAAGGCACGGTGGAGGACGTCACCGACCGCATGCGCGACCAGAAAACCCTGCGCGAGAACGAAGAGCAGCTGCGCCTGATCACGTCGCAGGTGCCCGGCGCCGTGTTCGCGGTGTACGTGCGCAACGACGGCGGGCGCGAGTACCGGTTCCTGAGCGCCGGCATCCGCGACATCTACGGCTTCGAGGCCGACGACCTCATGCGCAACCCCGAGCTGCTCGGGCGCTATTTCCACCCCGAAGACCAAGCCATGCTGGAGCGCGACCGGCAGGCCATCCTGGCCGGGCAATCCAATCTGGAGACCGAGTTCCGGGTCGTGCTGCCGGACGGCACCGTCAAATGGATCTGCAACCGCTCGTGCGCGGTGTCGGCCGACGCCAACGGCTTCCTGCGCGTGGGCGTGCTGTTCGACATCACCGACCGCAAGGAAGCCGAAGCCGCGCTGCACGCCAGCGAAGCGCTGTGGAAGCTGGCGCTGGAGAGCGCGGGCGACGGTGTCTGGGACTGGAACCTGACCACCGGCGAAGAGTTCTTTTCGCCCGGCATCAAGGCGATGTTCGGCTACGACAACGAGGACATCGCCAACTTCTCGGTCGAGCTGGACGCGCGCACCCACCCCGACGACGTGCCGCAGATGCTGGCCGACCGGCAGGCCCATTTCGAGGGCCACGCCCCGGTGTACCGCAACGAGCACCGCATCCGCTGCAAGGACGGGCGCTGGAAATGGGTGCTGTCGCGCGGCATGGTGCTCTCGCGCGATGAAAACGGGCAGCCCGTGCGCATGGTCGGCACGCACACCGACATCACCGAACACAAACAGGCCGAGGCACAGCACCGCGCGCTCGAAGTGCAGCTGCGCGAGTCCCAGAAGATGGAGGCCATCGGCACCCTGGCCGGCGGCGTGGCGCACGACTTCAACAACCTGCTGGCCGCCATCCTCGGCAACCTCGTGCTGGCGCGCGAAGACCTCGGCGAGCAGCACCCGGCGCAGGAGAGCCTGACCGAGATCAACCGCGCGGCCATCCGGGCGCGCCAGCTGGTGCAGCAGATCCTGACCTTCAGCCGGCGCCAGACGCAGGAAATGGTGCGCCAGCCGCTCACCCCGCTGGTGGAGGAAGCGCTCGGCCTGATGCGCTCGCTGCTGCCCGCCGGCCTCAAGCTGGTGGCGCGCCTGCCGGCGGCCGGGCTGCCGGTGCTGGCCGATGCGACCCAGATGCAGCAGGTGCTCATGAACCTGTGCACCAACGCCTGGCAGGCCATGGAAGGCCGCTCGGGCGACATCACCGTGGCGCTGCGCGAGGTCCGGCTGGACGCCTCGCAGGGCCTGCAGCTCGGCGGCCTGGCCGGCGGTGCCTATGCCTGCCTGAGCGTGGCCGACAACGGGCCGGGCATGGACGAGGCCACGCAGCAACGCATCTTCGAGCCCTTCTTCACCACCAAGGCCCCGGGCGCGGGCACCGGCCTGGGGCTGGCGGTGGTGCACGGCATCGTCAAGGCGCACCGGGGGGTGATTGCGCTGCACAGCCGTCCCGGCGAGGGCGCCCGCTTCGATGTCTACCTGCCGCTGGCTTCCGGTGCCGGCGGGGCGGAGGCCGAGGCGCCGGCACCGGCCTCACCGGCGGCCGCCGCCGCGCCGGTGGCGCCGGGCAAGCACGTGATCTACATCGACGACTACGAGGCCCTGGTGTTCCTGGTCGGGCGCCTGCTGCGCAAGCAGGGCTACCGCGCCAACACCTTCGAGTCGGGCGAGGCCGCGCTGGCCTGGCTGCGCGAGCATCCCGACGAGCCGGTGGACCTGGTGGTGACCGACCAGAACATGCCGGGCCTGTCGGGCGTGGAGGTGGCGCGTGAGCTGCGCGGGCTGCGCCCGGGGCTGCGCGTGGCCATCGTCTCGGGGCACGTCAACGACAAGCTGATCGCCGAAGCGACCGACGCCGGCGTGTGCGAGGTGATGGGCAAGCAGGACAGCATGGACGCCCTGGGCGAGGCCATCCGCGAGCTGCTGGAGCGCGCAACCGGCTGAGGCTTGCTCAGCTCAGCGCGGCACTTCGATGTTGACCTGGCGCGGGCCTTCAGGCGGCGCGGGGAAGTCGCGCAGCGCGGCGTCGAGCATGGCCGACCACAGGCCGTTCGTGCTGTTCCAGCGGCCGTCGTGCGCGGCGCGGGTCTCGTAGACCACCTTGCCACTGGCGGCGTGGCGGATCACCAGCGACACCTCGCGCTTGTAATAAGGCGACTCCATGCGCGGGTACATCGGCATCCAGATGATCTGGCCGCGCCCGGTCACCACGTAGTCGCGTCCCGGCATCGCGTAGCCGAAACCCGGGCCGAAACCGCCGCCCCAATAACCGCCCCAGTAGCCGTCGTACGGGCTTTCCCAGGGCGCGCGCGGCAGGCGCAGCGTGCTGGCCTCCACCTGCACCAGCCAGGGCGACGACGTGCCTTCGGCCGCGCGGGTCCAGCCCACCTTCACCAAGGCTTGCTGGGCCAGGCGCTCCAGCTCGTCCTGGCCGGTGGCGATCTTGCCCTCGCGCTGCGACGGGAGGCGCTCGAAGCGGTAGATCTGGGGCGCCTGCGGCACCGTCACCGGTGTGCCGGGCTTGGCCGCCTGGTCGGCCCAGCGCGAGAAACTCTGCACCTGGTTGTCCACCAGGTACACGCTGGCGCAGCCGCTGAGCACCGCCAGCGCGGTGCCGACGGCCAACACCTTGAAGGCGCGCAAGAAGGTGTGAATGGTCATGAAGCCTCCTGAATGGCCCTGGCGGTCGCCCGAGCAGAAGGCTCAGTGCGCCGCGGCAATCGGTATGACTGCGGCAGGCGCCGAACCGTTCCCTTGCGGTGTGGCTTGCCAGTCCGCATCCGGGGGCAAGGCGCGTGCCGGCGCGGGCAGCGGCTCCTCGTCGAAGGCCTTGTCGCCGTCCTCGCTGGCCTCGCCGGTGGCCCGGATGGTTTCAAAAGGAAACAGCGCGCGGTCCATCAGGTGGCTGGGCACCACGTTCTGCAAGGCGGAGAACATGTTCTCGACCCGGCCGGGGAAGCGCTTTTCCCAGTCCTTGAGCATCAGGCCAACCTGCTTGCGCTGCAGGTTCTCCTGGCTGCCGCACAGCGTGCAGGGAATGATGGGAAATTCGCGCAGCTCGGCCCAGCGGCTTAGGTCCTTCTCGGCCACGTAAGCCATGGGGCGGATCACCACGTGCTGGCCGTCGTCGCTCACCAGCTTCGGCGGCATGCCCTTGAGCTTGGCGCCGAAGAACATGTTGAGCAGCAGCGTCTGCAGGATGTCGTCGCGGTGGTGGCCGAGCGCGATCTTGGTCGCACCCAGCTCGCCGGCCACGCGGTAGAGGATGCCCCGGCGCAGGCGGCTGCACAGGCTGCACATCGTCTTGCCCTCGGGGATCACGCGCTTGACGATGGAATAGGTGTCCTGGTTCTCGATGTGGAACTTCACGCCCAGCTTCGTGAGGTAGGCGGGCAGGATGTCGGCCGGGAAACCGGGCTGCTTCTGGTCGAGGTTGACCACGATCAGCTCGAAGCGGATCGGCGCGCGCGCCTGCAGCTTCTGCAGGATGTCGAGCATGCCGTAGCTGTCCTTGCCGCCCGAGAGGCAGACCATCACGCGGTCGCCTTCCTCGATCATGTTGTAGTCCACGATCGCGCGGCCGACCTCGCGGCACAGGCGTTTCTCGAGTTTGTGGTTTTCCAGTTCGGTGTTCATCGGCGGTTCTCTGGCGGGAGGCGTGATTGTGCGCCATCGCCCGCGCGGCCGCGCGCCGGCGCCTCGCTCACATTGCCCCAGGTGCCCACGTTGGCAGCCTTCAGCAGGGGCGAGGCCGGGCCGGCGGCGGCCAGTTCGTCGGCGGCGGCCTGCAGCAGCGGGCCGAAACCGAGCATGCGCTCGCGCGTGAGGCGCGAGGACGGGCCGGCGATCACGATCACGCCGGTGGCCGGCTCCTTCGGCCGCGCCACCGGCGCCGCCATCGAACTCATGCCCGGCGCGTAGACGTCCTGGATCAGGCTGAAGCCGCGCGCTCGGTGCGCGTCGAGCATGGCGAGCAAGGCCTTGATGCTGGTCGGCGCATTGGGGCCATGGTGCAGCGGCTCGCCCATGCCCTGGCGCGTGACGCAGGCGATGGCGGCGTCCTCCGTCAGCGTCATCAGCCAGGCATGCCCGGCCGCGCTGCAGGACAGCCGCAGGTCGATGCCCATGTCGGGGTCGTACTTGAGGCCGCTGCGCGCGCCCTGCGCCTTGGCCACCAGCGTGAGGCGCTCCCCGTCCACGATGGCCAGGCGCACCAGTTCCTCGGTGGCCTCGGCCAGGCGGTTGATCACCGGTTGCGCGATGTCGACCACACCCGAGCGGCTCAGGAAACTCAGGCCCATGGAGGCCAGCTTGGTCGTCAGCGCGTAGTCGCCCCGCTGCGGCAGCTGGCGCACGTAGCCGAAGCGGATCAGCTCGTGCAGCGTGCGGTGGCAGCCACTGCGCAGCTGGTTCAGGTCGGTGGCGATCTGCACCAGCGGCGCGCCGTCGGGGGCGTGCGCCAGGTACTCCAGGATGGCCAGGGATTTTTCAAGGGAACCGCTCATCCGTGCGCTCCGGGTCGGTGAATGGGAAAGCGCCAATGATGACAGCTTTCAAATTTTGAAAGATATAAAAAAGTTGAAAGCCTTTCAATAAATGTGCATGATGCGCGCTCCATCACATTTCCAACAGGAGACAAGGGCCCATGAAGCACACCACGATCAACCCCTGGCGGCGCGCCCTCGTGAGCCTGGCCGCCGGCGCCGCGCTGTTCGGCGCGATGGCCGCGCAGGCGCAGGACGTGAAGGAGCGCACCCTGCGCTTCGCCTTCAGCCTGGCCCAGGACCATCCCCTGGGCACCGGCGCCAAGAAGTTCGCCGACGCCGTGGCGCAGAAGAGCGGCGGCAAGATGAAGGTGGCGCTGTTCCCGGGCGCGGTGCTCGGCAGCGACCCGCAGAACCTCTCGGCGATCCGGGGCGGCACCCTGGACTTCACCTCCATGGCCACCGGCCTGGTGGCCTCCATCGACAAGCAGCAGATGGTGTTCGACCTGCCCTTCCTGTTCAACAACGCGCAGGAGGCCTATGCCATCGCCGACGGACCCGTCGGCCGCCGGCTGATGGACGACCTCGCGCCGCACGGCGTGATCGGCCTGGGCGTGTGGGACCTGGGCTTTCGCCACCTCACGAACAGCCGCCGCCCGATCGCCCGCCAGGAAGACATCCAGGGCCTGAAGATCCGGGTGATCGCCTCGCCCATCTTCATCGACCTGTTCACCACCCTGGGCGCCAACCCGGTGCCCATGACCTTCGGTGAGCTCTACGGCGCGCTGGAGTCGCGCACCGTGGATGGCCAGGACAACCCGCTGGGCGTGATCGAGTCGGCCAAGTTCGCCGAGGTGCAGAAATTCCTCTCGCTCTCGCGCCACGTCTACACCGGCATGCCGCTGCTCATGAGCAAGAAGACCTGGGACGGCATGTCGGAAACCGAGCGCCGCATCATCCGCGAGTCGGCCGAGGAAGCGAAGAAGCTGCAGCGCGAGGCCACGCAGGCCAAGGAAGCGCAGGCCATCGACGGCCTGAAGAAGACCATGCAGGTCAACGAGGTCTCGGCGCCCGAGCTCGCGCGCCTGCGACAGAAGGTGCAGCCGGTGGTGGACAAGTTCTCGCGCGAAGTCGGCGAGGCCACCTACAAGCAGGTGGCCGAGGAACTGGCCCGGATGCGCGCGGGGAAGTGAGGCATGGCCTTGCTGGGCGGGGCCGCGCTGGCCATGTGGTGGGAGATCGGCGCGGCCGAGTTCGAGGAATTCGCGCACTGGCATGCCCACGAGCATTTTCCGGAGCGCCTGGGCATCCCGGGCTTCCGGCGTGCCTCGCGCTGGCGGCAGGCCGGCGGGGGCGACGGCGTGTTCGTGATGTACGAACTGGAAGACCGCGCGGTCCTGGCCTCGGCGGCCTACCTGGAGCGGCTCAACGCCCCGTCGCCCTGGTCGGTGCAGATGATGCCGCACCACCGCCACATGGTGCGCAGCCAGTGCGAGGTGCTGGCCTCGTGCGGCGGTGTCACCGCAGCCCATGCGCTGACGGTGCGCCTGTCGCCCCGGGGGCCTGAAACCGCCGATGGCCTGCGCGCGGCGCTCGCCGGGCGCATCGCGGCCTGGCCGGGCCGCGCCGGCCTCACTGGCGCGCACCTGCTGCGCCACCGTGCGCCCGCGATCGCACCGACCACCGAACAGAAGATCCGCGGCGGTGACGCCGTGGCCGACTGGGTGCTGCTGCTGACCGCCTACGACGCCACCGCGCTGGCCGCGCTCGCGCAGGGCGAGTTGTCGCCCGAGGCATGGGTGGCGATGGGCGCGAGCGAGGTCACGCTGGGCCGGTACGAACTCGCGTACGCGGCGGTGCCAGGCGACATTTAACGCAGTGGCCGCGCGACGGCCTCGATCTGCGCGCGCAGCCACCGGTGCGCCGGGTCCTGATGGTGGCGCAGGTGCCAGATCAGGTACATCGGCATGCCAGGGCAGGGCACGGGCACCTTGACGCTGGCCAGGCCCTGCATCAGCGGCGAGCGCTGCAGCAGGCCCGGCGCGGTGGCCAGCAGCCGGCTGCCGCGCAGGAAGGGCGGCAGGCCGGCGAAGCCCGGCACCATCACGGCGAAGCGGCGCTGTACCCCCTTGGCGGCCAGGTGCTGGTCCAGGTCCAGCGCGCGCATCGGTTCGTAGACCACGGTGGCGTGCTCGGCCGCCAGGTACTCGGCCTTGGTGGTCGGCGCCTCGCGTTCGGCCGGGTCGTAGAACACCCGGTAGCGGTCCTCGAACAGGCGCTTCTGCACGATGTCGCTGCCCTCGGGCGGGCGTGGGCTGATCGCGAGCTGGCAGCGCCCGTGGCGCAGCATCTCCAGCGAGGGAATGTCCGACGGGATCACGCGCAGCGCCACGCCCGGCGCGTGCTCGCGCAAGCGGGCCGCCAGTGCGGGCAGCAGCACGTCGCGCTGGAAGTCGTTGGCCGCGATGGTCAGGGTGGTGTGCCAGTCGGCCGGCGAGAAACTGCCCGAGCGCGCGAAGCGCTCCAACTCGCCCAGCAGCTGGCGCGCCTGCTCCGCCAGCGCCTCGGCGCGCGCGGTGGCCGCGATGCCGCGCCCTTGCTTGACGAACAGCGCATCGCCCGTGATGGCGCGCAGCTTGTCCAGGAGGTGGCTCACCGCCGACTGCGTGACCCCCAGGCGCTGCGCGGCCCCGGTGATGGAGCCGGTTTCCACCACGGCCACCAGCAGGTGCAGCAGCCGGGCGTCCAGATCCGACCAATCGAATTTGCTCATGATTCCTATGATCATGCATCGGTTTATCTTTGGCAATGGCCGGTGAACACTGCAGGCATTCCAACGCCTTCCCCAGGAGACCCCATGAGCGCACCGCTGCCCGAGATTCCCGGCACCACGCCTTTCGACGGCCGGCAGGCCCGCAAGGGCTACGCCCTGAACAAGATGTGTTTCTCGTTCAACGAGGAACGCAACCGCGCCGCCTTCCTGGCCGATGAAGAGGCCTACATGCGCCGCTTCGGGCTGACCGAACCGCAGGCCGAGGCCATCCGCTCGCGCAACGTGCTGCAGCTGATCGCGGCCGGCGGCAACGCCTACTACCTGGCCAAGTTCGCCGGCATCTTCAAGCTCGACATGCAGGACATCGGTGCCCAGCAGACCGGCCTGAGCAAAGCCGAATTCCAGGCCCGCCTGCTGGCGGCCAACCAGTCCTGAACCCTTCCGGAGCACACACCATGGCACGCATCATCGGCGGTCTCGGCACCTCGCACATCCCCGCCATCGGCGGGGCGATCCACAAGGGCCTGCAGCAGGAGCCCTACTGGAAACCCTTCTTCGACGGCTTCCCGCCGATCCGCGCCTGGCTCGGCGAGCAGCGGCCCGACGTCGTCGTCATGTTCTACAACGACCACGGGCTCAACTTCTTCCTCGACAAGATGCCGACCTTCGCCATCGGCGCGGCGGCCGAGTACCACAACGCCGACGAAGGCTGGGGCATTCCCACCCTGCCGCCCTTGCGGGGCGAGCCCGAGCTGTCCTGGCACCTCATCGAGGCCTTGGTCGAGAAGGAATTCGACGTCGTGAGCTGCCAGGAGATGCTGGTCGATCACGCCTGCACGCTGCCGCTCAAGCTGTTCTGGCCCGACGGCGAATGCCCGGTGACGGTGGTGCCGGTCTGCATCAACACGGTGCAGTTCCCGCTGCCCAAGGCCAGCCGCGTCTATGCCCTGGGCCGGGCCGTGGGCGAGGCGATCCGCTCCTGGGACAGCGACAAAAAGGTCGCGGTGATCGCCTCGGGCGGCCTGTCGCACCAGCTCGACGGCGAGCGCGCCGGCTTCATCAACAAGGCCTTCGACCTGCAGTTCCTCGACAGCCTGCAGAGCAACCCGCAGTGGGCGACGCAGTTCAGCATCCACGAGATCGTGGAGAAGGCGGGCACGCAGGGCGTGGAGCTGCTGCAGTGGCTGGCCATGCGCGCCGCGCTCACGGCCGCCGGTGCGGGCGTGCGGCCGGTGCACCACAACTACCACATCCCGATATCCAACACGGCGACCGCGCTGATGGCGCTGGAAGCGGTCTGAACCCTCAGGCCTCGCCCGACCAGCGCACCTCGATCGTGTCGGCCAGCGGCGACTCTTCCAGGTTGTGGCCGTCGCCGCCGCGATCGACCACCAGGAAGTCGCTGATCATGTCCAGCGCCAGCAGCGGGTGGTGCCAGACGTTGCGGTCGTAGTTCACCCCCTGCCAGCCGGTGCTGATGAAGGCCTGCAGCGGCCCGGGCGTGCCGCCCGCGTCGGGCGCGACCACCACGAGGTAGCGCTGTGCCGCCAGCGGGATGAAGGCCTGCGAGCCCAGTGGGTGGCGCTCCATCAGCGCCAGCCGCACCGGTTGCGCGCGGGGCTGGGCGCGGAACAGGTTGACGATGGGCCGGCCGCCCTCGGCCAGGGTGTCGATCCGGGCCAGGTCGTGAAAGCGCCGCGTGCTGCCGCCGTTGATGTCGAACTGGCGCGCGCCTTCGAGCTCGATCACCTGGCCGAACGGCGCGAAGGCCTTCTTCGTGAGGGGCCGCGCCCGCAGGACCTTCATGCCGCCACCGGTGTCAGCGGCGCGAGCCGCTGGCGCATGAAGTTGCTGACGTGGGGCGTGAATTCCATGAAGCCCTTGACGGCGTGGAACTCGGGCGTGTCGTACACCCAGTCGCCGGCCACCTCGTAGATGGCGGCGTACTTCGGGCCGTCTTCGAGCGAGACGAAGCGGCGCGCGGAGAACCAGCCCGGGCAGGCCAGCAGCGCGGGAATGTGCACCGCCTCGTACCAGCGGTTGAAGGCGTCCTCGTGCTCGGGCGCGATGTCCACGCGCACGATGTGCAGCACCGGGCCGGTGCTCATGGCGCGGCCTCCACGCGCGGCTTCACGCGCGGGAACTTCAGCGTCGCCTCGGCCTTGAGCACTTCCTTGCCTTCTTCGTTGGCCGCGCTGGCCTGCCAGGTGACGGTGCGCGTCTCGGCGTTCATCTCGTGGATCCAGACGCGGAATGCGATCGTGTCGCCGTAGAACACCGGGCCGGTGAACCAGAAGCGGTCCTCGATCGACACGCCCAGCGTGCCCGCCAGTTCCGCCGTGAGCACGTTGGTGCAGATGCCGGCCACCATGATGCCGGGCGCCAGGCGCCGGCCGAAGCGCGTGGTCTCGGCGTAGGCATCGTCCACGTGCACCGGGCCGAAGTCGCCGGTGGCGGCGATGTAGAGCGCGCCGTCGGCTTCGGTGATGGTCTTGCTGACCGACACCTCGTCGCCGACGTGCAGGCTGTCGAAGGGTTTGAGGTCGTACATGCTCAGCCCGCCTTGACGGGGACCAGCGTCGCGCTGCCCTGGGCCACGGTGTCGCCGCCGGCGACGGCGCAGCGCACGCTGCAGGTGATGCGGCCGGCCTCGGCGGCCGTCACCTCGACGCGCGACTCCACCGTCTGGCCCACCTGCACCGGCGCGCTGAAGTCGATCGCCAGGCCCGCCAGGCGCCAGCCCGGGCCGGCCAGGCGGTTGAGCGCCGTGGTGGCCAGGGCCACGCCGTTCAGTTCGAAGGCGAGCATGTGCTCGAAGCCGGCCGCGCGCGCGGCGCGCTGGTCGACGTACAGCGGCGCGAGGTTGCCGCTGATGCCGGTGTACATGGCCTGCTCGGCCACGGTGAGGGTCTTGCGGAACGACATCGTGTCGCCGGTCTTGAGGGAGGTGGTCATAGGGGGTGCGAACGGTGAGGGGTTACAGGGTCAGGCCGCGCTTCATCACGCTGCGCGCAATGAGCATGCGATGGATCTCGGAGGTGCCGTCGTAGATGCGGGTCACGCGGCAGTCGCGGTAGATGCGCTCCATCGGCAGCTCCTTGGTGAAGCCCATGCCGCCGAACACCTGGATGCCCCGGTCGGCCACGCGGCCGATCATTTCGGAGGCATAGAGCTTGACCATCGAGACCTTGTCGCGGCAGTCGATGCCCTGGTCGAGCTCCCACGCGGTGTTGAGCACCATCATGCGGGCGGCGAAGATCTCGGTGGCCGAGTCGGCGATCATCTGCTGCACCATCTGGAAGTCGCCGATGGGCTGGCCGAACTGCTTGCGGTCGTTGGCGTGGTTTCGCATCAGTTCCAGCACGCGCTGGCCCATGCCGACGGCGCGCGCGCCGATGTGCGCCAGGCGGATGCCCGAGACGCTGTTCATGATCAGCTTGAAGCCCTCGCCCACCTCGCCCATCACGGCGTCGGCCGGGATGCGGCAGTTCTCGAACACCAGCTCGGCGTGGCCGTAGCCGCGGTGGCCCATCATGGGCTGCACGCTGGTCACCTCGAAGCCCGGCGTGCCCTTGTCCACCAGGAACAGCGAGATGCCGCCGCGCGCGCGCTTGTCCTTGTCGTGCACCGCCATCACGATCACGTAGTCGGCGATGTCGCCGTCGCTGATGAAGTGCTTGCGGCCGTTGAGCACCCAGTGGTCGCCGTCGAGCGTGGCGGTGGTGCTGATGGCGGCGGCGTCGGAGCCGGCACCGGGCTCGGTGATCGCCATGGCACAGATCTTCTCGCCGCTCACCGTGGGCAGCAGGTACTTCTCGCGCTGCGCGCCCTGGCAGGCCAGCAGCATCGGGTAGACCTGGCCGAAGATGCGGCGGATCAGGGCGTCCGAGGTCTTGCCCAGTTCCTCTTCCACCAGGCACATGGCGACGTGGCTCAGCCCGCCGCCGCCGGTGTCTTCGGGCATGTTCATCGCGAACAGGCCGAGCTCCTGCGCCTGCTGGCGCACGCGCTGCAAGGCCTCGGGCGGCACGTGGCCCAGCTTTTCGGTCTCGGCTTCGAGCGGCTGCACTTCCTGGGTCACGAAGCGGCGCACGGTGTCCAGCAGCAGCTGGATCTCGGAAGGAACGGTGTAGTCAAACATGAAGGTTCAGGGTGGTGAGTGGGTTCAGGATTGGGGGGTGGGCATGCCGATGACCCGCGCGTCGGCCAGCGCGCGGCACTCGGCCTCGCTCAGGCCCAGGCGTTGCAGGATGGCCGCGCTGTCCTGGCCGGCGTGAAAGGGCATGCGGCGGTAGTCGGGGAGCTGGCCGTCGTAGCGCAGCGGGTGGTTCACCAGCAGCGCGGTGCCGCCACCGGGTACTTCGATCTCGCGGAAGGCTTCGTTGTGGCGGGCCTGCGGGTCCTGCAGCAGGTCGTCGTAGTTGCGCACGCGCTCGTGCCAGATGGCGTGGGCGTCGAACACCGGCGAGAGGTCCTCGAAGCGCCGCGTGCGCAGCTCGGCGGCCACCGCCTGCGCATAGCGGTCGCGCTCTGCGTAGCGGTCGATGCCCTGCAGCGCGCGCAGCGCGTCGCTGTCGAGCGCGGCGGCCAGTTTCACCGGGTCGTTCATCGACAGCACCACATGGCCTTCGGCCAGCGGGTACAGGCCGTAGGGCGCGTCGTGGTACCAGCTGCCCACGTGCCGGTCGCGCGTGAACACGTCGGGCCGGTCCTTGATGGCGTAGTACTTGGTCAGCGCCTCGGTCTGCAGGTCGATGCCCGCGGCGAACAGGCTGCTTTCCACCAGCGTGCCTTCCCCGGTCTGCAAGCGCCGCACGTAGGCGCCCAGGATGCCCATGGCCAGCAGCGCGCCGCCATGCTGGTCCACCACGGCGGCGCCCACGGCCGACGGGCCCTGGTTGCCGCCGCCGGTGGCCGCGATCAGGCCCGAGCGCGCCTGCATCAGCAGGTCCTGCCCCGGGCGCGAGGCGGCCGGCCCGGTGCGGCCCAGGCCGCTGGCCGAGGCCAGCACCAGCGAAGGCTTGCGCTCGCGCAGCAGGTCGAAGCCCAGGCCCAGGCGGTCGAGCACGCCGGGGCGGAAGTTCTCGATCACCACGTCGGCCTCGTCGATCAGGCGCAGCACCAGGTCGCGGCCTTCGGCCTGCTTGAGGTCCACCGCCAGGCTTTCGGTGTTGCGGTTGGCGGACATCAGGAACGCGCTCACGCCGTTGACCCAGGAGTTGCCGCCGGACCAGTGGCGCTCGAACGCGCCGTTCAACGGCTCGATCTTCACCACGTCCGCGCCCATGTCGGCCAGGTATTGCGTGCAGGCCGGGCCCTGCAGGTAGTGGCAGAAGCTCACCACCTTCATCTTCAGTTGCAGCATGGCGGTGCTCCTCAGGCGGCGGTCGCGCCGACCACGCGGGACTGCACGAGCTGTTCGATCTGCTGCGCGTCGTAGCCCACCTCGGCCAGGATGTCGCGCGTCTGCGCGCCCAGCCGCTGCGGCACCAGCCGCACCGGCGGCGCCTCGCCGTCGAAGCGCAGCGGGTGGCCGAGCAGCGTCTCCGGCGCGCCCTCGGCGCCGGGCGTGTCGACGAAGGCGCCCAGGTGGGCCAGCTGCGCGTCTTCGCGCAGCGCGCCGTAGTCCTTCACCGGCATGTGCCAGATCGCCTGCTTCTGCAGGGCCGGCAGCCACTCGGCGGTGGTCTTCTGCGCGAGGCGATCGGCCACGGTGCGCGTGATGTCGTCGCGCTGGTCGAAACTGGCCGAGGCGGGCAGGTCGGCGAGCGCGGGCAGGTCGAGCGCCACGGCCAGGTCGGCCGGGGAGGCCATGGAGATGGCGAGGTGCCCGTCGGCGGTGGCGTGGATGCCCGAGGGGCCGGCGCTGCACCAGCTGGCCAGGCCGTGGCGGCCGCGCGGCGTGTCGCTGCGCGCGCCGTTGAGCCAGGCGGTGAGCGACTCGGCCTGCAGGTCGATGGCGGACTGCAGCAGGCTGCCTTCGACCAGCCGGCCCTGGCCCGTCTTCGCGCGGCCGAGCAGTGCCGCGAGGATGCCCATGGCCAGCAGCGTGGCCGCGTGCTGGTCGACGATCACCGGGCCGGTCGGGGTGGGCGCGCCGTCGGCGCGGCCGGTGCGCGCGGCCAGGCCGCTGCGCGCCTGCAGCAGCAGGTCCTGGCCGGGCAGGTCGCGGTCCGGGCCGCTGGCGCCGTAGCCGCTGACGCTGGCGTAGACGATGCCGGGGTTGAAGGCCTTGATGTCCTCGTAACCGAAGCCCATGCGCGCCATCGCGCCGGGGCGGAAGTTCTCCATCACCACGTCCGCGCCCTCCAGCAGGCGGCGCGCGATGGCCTTGCCTTCGGCGGACTTCATGTCCAGCGCCAGGCTGCGCTTGTTGCGGCCCGTGGTCAGCAGGTTCACGCTCTGGCCGGCCACGAAATGGTTGGCCACGCCCCAGTTGCGGTGGAACGCACCGTCCACCGGTTCGACGGCGATCACGTCCGCGCCCAGGTCCGCGAGAAACTGCGCGGCCATGGGGCCCGCATGAAAATGGTTGAAGCTGATGACGCGGATTCCGGACAGCATGACGACTCCAAAAATGCAGCAAGGCGACCGCCTTGCGTGGGCCGCAGACGGGGGTCCGGGGCGTTTTCAGAATAGCGTCGGGGCGCTGTTTTTGGACCGCTCGAACCTATTAGAGTTGGTCGATCAACTATCAATGGATCGCATACGTGCACGCTGTTGGGGCGCGCCGTTTTCCCTATATCGGGGGCTTATAGTCCGCCCCCTTCTTCTGATAGGGCGCGGGCGTTGCTTCGCGCTATGGTCCATGACGACTTCCCGACCTCTGTCCGTCATGAACCCTTCCACTTCTTCCCGCTTTGGCGGCATCTACGCCGCGACCATCTGCCCGCTGCGGCCCGACGGATCGATCGACGAGCCCGTGCTCGAACAGCACCTGCGCACCGTGGCCGGTGCCGACGGCATGACCGGCCTGCTGATCAACGGCCACGCGGGCGAGAACTTCATGCTCGACCGCGAACAGAAGCGCCGCGTGGTCGAGATCGCGCGCGCCGTGTGCCCCAGGGACACGGTGCTGATCGGTGGCATCAACGCCGAGGACAGCCACGAAGCGCAACGGCACGTGGAAGACGCCGAGGCTGCGGGCGCGGACGCGGTGCTGATCTTCCCGCCCTTTTCCTGGGGGCTGTCGCAGGACGCCGAGGTGGCCGTTCGCCACCACCGCATCGCCACCGAGACCAGCGCGCTGCCGCTGTTCCTCTACCAGGCCGGCGTGCGCGCCGGCACCCTGGCCTACACCCTGCCAGTGCTGGAGCGCCTGGCGCAACTGCCCAACGTCATCGGCATCAAGGAAGGCAGCTGGGAGACCTCGGCCTACGAGGCGCACCAGCGCCTGGTGCAGCGCGTGGCACCCCAGGTGCTCATGATGGCCTCGGGCGACGAGCACCTGTTCAGCTGCTTCGCGCTGGGCACCACCGGCAGCCAGGTGAGCCTGGCCTGCGTGGTGCCCGAGTTCATCGTCGGCCTGTACCGCGCGATGCAGGCCGGCGACCTGGCGACCGCGCGCGCCTGGAACGATCGCATCTACCCGCTGGCCAAGGCGGTCTACGGCACCGCGCCCGGCGGCCACGCCACCGCCCGGCTCAAGACCTGCCTCAAGCTGCTGGGCCGCATCCCCGACGACCGCATGCGCGCGCCCATGGGGCCGCTGCCGGCGCCCGAGGTGGAGATGCTGCGCAGCGCGCTCCTGGCCGCCGGCCTGCAACCCACGGCGTGAGGCACCCATGAGCACCACGACCCTGATCCGCCATGGCCGCATCGTGACGGCCGTGGACGACTACCACGCCGACCTGCTGATCGAGGACGGCAAGATCGCCGCCATCGGCCGCCAGCTGCACGTGGGGCCCGAGGTGCGCGTGATCGACGCCACCGGCCTGATCGTCTTCCCCGGTGGTGTGGACTGCCACACCCACCTGGAAAACACCTTCGGCGATTCGACCACTTGCGACGACTTCGAGTCGGGCACCAAGTCGGCGGCCTTCGGCGGCACCACCACGGTGGTCGACTTCGCGTTCCAGAACCGCGACACCAGCCCGCTGGACGCGATCGCGCGCGCGCAGTCGAAGGCGGCCATCGGCGCGAGCATCGACTATGGCTTTCACGTGATCGTGACGCACGTCGACGAGGCGGTGCTGGGCGACATGCGCCACGCGATCCGCCACGAAGGCGTGAGCAGCTTCAAGATGTTCATGGCCTACCCGGGCACGGTGATGGTGGACGACGCCGCCATCTTCCGCAGCATGCGCATGGTGGGCGAGCACGGCGGCATGATCGCGCTGCACGCCGAGAACGGCACCGTGATCGACCTGCTGATCCGCGAAGCCCTGGCGCAAGGCCACACCTCGCCCAAGTACCACGCGCTCACGCGGCCCTCCATCCTGGAAGGCGAGGCCACGCACCGGGGCATCAAGCTGGCCGAGCTGGCCCAGGCGCCGGTGTACTTCGTGCACCTCTCGGCCAAGGAGGCGCTGGCGCACGTGATTGAGGCGCGCGACGCGGGCATCCCGGTGTTCGCCGAAACCTGCCCGCACTACCTGTTCTTCGACGAGTCGGTGTACGACAGCGACGACTTCTCGCTCGCCAAGTACGTCATGAGCCCACCGCTGCGCTCGCGCGAGGCGCAGGACGCCTTGTGGACCGCGCTCAAGACCGACGACCTGCAGCTCGTCTCCACCGACCACTGCCCCTTCTGCCTGAAGGAAGGCCACATGGGCAAGGTGCGCCAGAAGATGCACGGCAAGGACGACTTCTCCAAGATCCCCAATGGCGCGCCCGGTCTGGAGACGCGCATGACGGTGATCTACGACGGTGGCGTGCGCACCGGCCGCATCTCGATCAACCGCTTCGTCGAACTGACCGCGACCGCGCCGGCCAAGCTGTTCGGCCTGTTCCCGCAGAAGGGCACGATCGCCGTGGGCAGCGACGCCGACCTGGTGCTGTTCGACCCCCACGCCGAGCAAGTGCTCTCGGCCCACACGCACCACAGCCACTGCGACTACAGCCTGTTCGAGGGCCACCACGTGCACGGCCAGGTGCGCCAGGTGTTCTCGCGCGGCGACCTGATCGTCGACGGCGAACAATGGCTGGGCACGCCCGGTCGCGGGCGCTTCCTGCGCCGGGGCGAAGCCGGGGGCTGGTGAGGTGAGGCACAACCCGGTGGCGCAGCGCTTCGCGGCGGGCGAGGCCGCGCTCGGCCTGGGCATCCAGCAGCTGCGCTCGGCGGCGGCGGTGGGCCTGGCGCAGCGCTGCGGTTTCCATTTCCTGTTCGTCGATCTGGAACACGGCCCGCTGAGCGCCGCGATGGCGGTGGACATCGCCGCAGCAGGCCTGCACGCCGGCCTGCCGGCGCTGGTGCGTGTGGCGGGCAAGGGCTCGCCCGAGATCGCGCGCCTGCTGGACGGCGGCGCGCAAGGCATCGTGGTACCGCACGTCGACACGCCCGACGAGGCGCGGGCGGTGGCCGAGGCCTGCAAGTACCCGCCCCTGGGCCGGCGCTCCTTCTTCGGCCTGCAGCCGCAGTTCGGCTACCGGCGCCTGCCGGTGCACGAGGCGATGGCGCAGGCGAACCCGCAGGTGCTGTCCATTGTGATGATCGAATCGCCCGAGGCCCTGGGCCAGCTGGACGGCATCGCCGCCGTGCCCGGCATCGACGTGCTGATGATGGGCTGCAACGACCTCTCGATGGAGCTCGGTCTGCCCGGTCAGCTCGATCACCCGGTGATGGCGGCCGCGCGGCGCGACCTGGTGGCCGCGTGCCGCCGGCATGGCAAGACGCCCGGTCTGGGCGGCATCGCGGATGCCGGGCTGTTGCGCCGCTGCATCCGCGACGAAGGCATGCGCTTCGTGCTGGCCTCCAACGACACCGACCTGCTGCTCGACGCGGGGCTGGCCCGCGTGGAGGCCTTGCAGCAGGCCTGAAGGCCGTCAGGCCGCCTTCTGCTTGTCGGTGCGGCTGCTGTACATCGCCTTCATGCGCAGGTCCACCGCGCGCGCGTGGGCTTCCACCGCGGCGGCGTCGCGTTCGGCGACCGGGCGCGGCTCGTGGTCGAAGTGCTGGAAACGGTCGGTGCCGCGCACCAGCAGCGCCGATTCGCGCGTCGCCGTGCAGCGCACATGCGTGGGCACGAAGCGCGCGGCGATGCCGATGCGCGCGTCCGAACCGGTGTTCTTGCCCGAGGCGTGCAGCGTGCGCCCGTCGTGCAGGGCGACCTCGCCCGCGCGCAGCAGCACGTTCACCGCGCGCGCCTCGTCCACGCCCTGCGCCGTCTGGCCGCTGATGAGCATGTTGCCCGCGCTCTGGTCGGTGGCCACGGGCAGGCGTTCTTCTCGGTGGCTGCCCGGGATGTAGCGCAGTGGGCCGTTCTCGGGGCCGATGTCGGACAGGGCGATCCACACCGTCACCTGCTCGACCGGGTCGATGTTCCAGTAGGTGTCGTCCACGTGCCAGGACACGAAGCGCTCGTCGCCAGGCTGCTTGATGAAGAACTCGGTGGACCAGAGCAGCATGTCCTCGCCGATCACGCGGGCCGCCAGGTCCAGCACCACGGGTTCGGTGGCCAGCTCGGTCAGCCAGGGGAACAGCAGGTGCGGCTTGAGCGTGAAGCGGCCTTCGAAGCGACCACCCAGGGCCTGTTGCGAGGCTTCGAGCCGGCGGCGGTAGAACAGCGCGCGCTCGGCATCGATGGCGCGGATGGGAAAGGCGTAGCCGTCTCGGGCGTACTGGGACAGGTCGGCGGTCTGCATGGGGTGGGGTCTCCTGGTCCGGGGGTCAGTGCGTCATCACCTGTTTCAGGAACAGCTGCGTGCGCTCGCTCTGGGGGCGGGTGAAGAATTCCGAGGGCGGTGCGACTTCGATCACCTGGCCCTTGTCCATGAACACCACCGTGTCCGCTACCTTGCGGGCAAAGCCCATTTCGTGGGTCACGCAGATCATGGTCATGCCCTCCGAGGCCAGCTCGGTCATCACGTCGAGCACCTCGTTGATCATTTCCGGGTCGAGCGCCGAGGTGGGTTCGTCGAACAGCATCACCTGGGGCTGCATGCACAGCGAGCGCGCGATCGCCACGCGCTGCTGCTGACCGCCCGACAGCTGGCCCGGGTACTTGTGGGCCTGGTCGGGGATGCGCACGCGCGAGAGAAAGTGCATGGCGCGCGCCTCGGCTTCCTTGCGCTGGATCTTGCGCACCCACATCGGCGCGAGCATGAGGTTGTCCAGCACCGTCAGGTGCGGAAAGAGGTTGAACTGCTGGAACACCATGCCCACTTCGCGGCGCACCGCGACCACGTTTTTCGACTCGTTGTTGAGCTCGATGCCGTTGACGTGGATCTGGCCGCGCTGGTGGTCTTCCAGCCGGTTGATGCAGCGAATCAGGGTGGATTTGCCCGAGCCCGACGGGCCGCAGATCACCACGCGCTCGCCGCGTTTCACCGTGAGCTCGACTCCGTCGAGCGCGTGGTAGTCGCCGTACCACTTGTGCACGTTGTTCAGGCGGATCATGGGGGTGGAGTCGGTGCTCATGAGACGGCCTTTTCAGACGAGAGGGAGGGGATGCCCGCGCGCGCCAGGGCGGCGGCGATGCGGATGGCGTCGTCGGCGGGCAGCTCGCGCACGGTGCGCGAGAGCGGGCAGGCGATGACGCCGAGCTGCCACAGCGCGAGCTTGATGCGGGCGTACATGTGGGGGCGGGGCAGGGCGTAGATGGCCCGCACCAGCGGATAGAGCCGGTCGCTCACGGCGCGCATGGCGACCAGGTCGTTGCGCTCGGACGCCATCCACAGCTCGTGCAGCTGCTGCGGCACCAGGCTGGCCAGCCCCGAAAGCAGGCCATGGCCGCCCACGGCGAGCTGCGCCAGGAACCAGTCGAAGTTGGACGGCAGCACCGCCACCGCCGCGCTGGCCCGGCGGATCGCGTGCCAGTTGTCCTCATACAGGTTCATGGTGTCGCTGCCTTCCTTCACCGCCACCACCGAGGGTAGCGCGGCCAGCCGGGCCAGCAAGGGCGTGCTGTACGACGCGCCCGAACCGATGGGGTACTGGAACAGCGCCAGCGGAAGCCCGCCTGCGGCGGCGATGGTCTCGACGTGGGTCAGCACCTCGTCGTCGCTGCGGTCGGGCGAGGCCGGCGGGGGGAACACCGTGAGCACGTCGGCGCCGGCCGCGCGCGCTTCGCGGGCCTGCTGCGCGGCGGCGGCGGTGTCGTTGGTCACCAGGCCGGCCACCAGCTTCTGCCCCGGGCGCAGGCGGCTGCGGGTGAAGCGGATCACCTCGCTGCGCTCCTGCGGCGTGAGGGCCGAGCTTTCACCGGCGTGGCCGTTGACGAACACGGCGGTGGTGGAGCTGGGTGCGGCGCAGTAGCCGATCAGGTGGTCGTAGCCGGCCCAGTCGATGGCGCCGTCGGGATGGAAAGGCAGCACCGTGGCGACGGTGACGCCGCCCAGAAGAAGAGAAGTCATGGTGGTCGGGGAAGGGGCAGAGAAACCGCTCAGCGGGCGTGTGCGGTGGATTGCCCGAAGCGGCGTTCCAGGCGCTCCTGCACGAAGCCCCAGGCGGTGGTCATGATCAGGTAGTAGATGGCGGCGACGCCGAAGACCTCGAGCACGTGGAAGTGCTCCTGCATCACCATCTGGCTGCGCCGCATCAGCTCTTCCATCGAGATCACCGAGGTGATGGAGGTGGCCTTGAGCAGGCCGTTGATGGAGTTGCCCAGCGGCGGAATCATCAGGCGAAAGGCCTGCGGCAGCGTGACCTTCCAGACCACCAGCCAGGCGGGCAGGCCCAGCGAGTCGGCGGCCTCGCGCTGGCCCCGGGCCACGCCCATGAAGCCGCTGCGCACGATCTCCGACATGTAGGCCGCCTCGTTCAGGATCAGCGCGATCAGCGCCGATTCGAGCACCCCCAGGCGCAGCCCCAGCTGGGGCATGCCCGAGTAGATGATCACCAGCTGGATCAGCAGCGGCGTGCCGCGGAAGATCCAGAGGTAGAAGCGCGCGATCTGCACGAGCGCGACGTTGCTCGACATGCGCATGCCCGCCAGCACGAGGGCCAGCAGCAGGCCCCCGATGGCGGCCGCCACGGTCATGGCCAGCGTGACGCCGGCGCCCCAGAGCAGGAACTGGTTGGTGAGATAGTCCGCGAAAGCGGGGAAGTTGAAGAGTTCCATGCGCGTGTCGATGAGCTACAGGACGGGCCGGTGAATCAGTTCGGGCCGGGGCCGCGGATGGCGAACGGGCGGTCGGGGAGCTTGGTCACGCCGTACTTGTCGAACAGCTTGTCGTAGGTGCCGTCCTTGGCCATGCCGTTGAGCACCGCGCTGATGGCGTCGGCCAGCGGGCGCGAGCGGAAGGCCATCGCGGTGGGCGTGCCGCCCTGGCTGGCGAGCACCATGCTGGCCTGACCGCGGCGCACGTAGTCCTTGCCTGTGTAGTCGGGCGGGGCGATCAGGTCGACCTGGCCGGCGCGCAGCGCGGCCATGGCATCGGCCGTGGTCGGGAACGCCTGGATGCGCAGCGGCTTGGCGCCCTTGGCCTCGTTGGCCTTCTGGCGGTCGCGCAGCCAGCGCTCCATGTACGAGTCGGCTTCCACGCCCACCGCGAGGCCGCTGAGCTCGTCGGCCGAGGCCAGCACCACCTTCTTGTTCGGTGCGGCCACCAGGTCCAGGCCGGTCAGGCCGTAGGGCACGAGGTACATGGCCTTGGAGCGTTCCTCGGTCCAGAACATGCCGGTGTGGATGCCGTCGGAGCGGCCGCCGCGCAGGGCGGGTGCCTGGGCCTGGAAGTCCATGCGCACGAAGTTCATCTTCAGGCACAGGCGCTTGGCGATTTCCTCGCCCAGGTCGATGTTCATGCCCAGCAGCTTGCCGGTGCTGTCCACGTACTGCATGGGCGGCAGCGTGGGGTTCGTGGTGAAGGTGAGCTTGCCCGGCTCCACCAGTTCGGAGGGGGCCACGGCGACCACGGGTTTGCACTCCTGGGCCGCTGCGGTCATGGGGACGATGCTGGCGCTGGCGGCCAGGACGGCCACTGCGGCGGCCGTGCGAAAACGAGGGAAAGACACGGTGAGGACCCTTTCATTGATCAACCTGCACCGGAGTGAGCAGGATGTGGGCCCAAGAATAAGTCCGCTGTCGCGACGCCTTCAATTCAGTTAAGGGGCGCAACTATAAGGGCACGGTATATGCGTTCTCTGGTGCAGGGTTTTCCCCAAATAGGCGCATTGCCCCACGCTGGACTCCAATACCCCCATACCGGTGCACCTGCTTTGCCGCAAGCGCACCACGCTGGGGCGACGCCCCCGACAAGACCATGACCAATCCAGCCACCCTCACCCTGATCAATCTGCGCCAGCTCGAGGTGCTGCGCGCCGTGATGCGCTACCGCACGACCACCGGCGCCGCCGAAGAACTGGGCATGTCGCAGCCCGCCGTGAGCAACGCCATCAAGCTCGCCGAAACCAAGGTCGGCGTGGCCCTGTTCGACCGCGTCAGCAACCGCCTGCTGCCCACCGCCGACGCGCAGTTGCTGCTGGCCGATGCCGAGCCGATCTTCCGCCTGCACGAGGCGATCCAGCGCAAGGCCTGGGACCTGCGCACCGGCCGCGCCGGCGTGTTGCGCATCGCGTCCACCGCCGAGCTGTCGCAGATGCTGGTGCCGCGCGTGCTGCGCCTGCTGCAGGACGAGCACCCCGACGTGCGCATCGCGCTGGAGACCGTGCGCATGGACGAACTGGTGGAGAGCGTGGAGAGCGGCAGCGCCGACATCGGCGTGGCCATGCGCCCGCCCGCGCGCCCGAGCCTGGTGAGCGAAGTGCTGATCGAGTCCGAGCTGATGTGCATCTGCCCGCCCGACGATCCATTGGCCAGCATGCCGGTGCTCACGCCGTTCGACGTGCACGGCCGCGACATCATCGGGCCGGCTTCAGGTGCCCCGCTGGGCGTGTTGCTGGACGCCGCCTTCGAGCGCTTCGGCGAGCGCTACAGCCCGCGCATCGAGGCACGTTTCTCCAACGTCGCCGCGCCACTGGTGGAGCAGGGGCTGGGCATCGGTTTCGTGGACGAACTCACCGCGCGGCATCGGCCGCACGCGGGCTACTCGGTGCACCGCTTCAGCCCGCGCGTGCCCATCAAGGTGTGCGCGCTGGTGCTGCGCGACAAGCCGGTGCAGCGCATGGCGCAGGCGTTTCTCGATCTGGCGCGCGAGTTCCTTCAGGTCCAGCTCGACCCGCGCTCGGCGCCCCCGCAGGCCGTGGACGGCAGCGGCGCGGCTTAGCCGATCACCACTGCCCGCTCTCCATGCGAATGGCGACCTCGCAGTCGTCGAAGATCTCCAGCTTGGCGATCTTCACGCGCACGCCGATCACGCCGGGCAACTGCATCAGGCGGCGCGTAAGCTTGCCGATCAGGCTCTCCAGCAGGTTCACGTGCTCGGCGGTGCACTCGTCGATGATGATCTGGCGCACCTTGCGGTAGTCCAGCACGTGGCCGATGTCGTCGTCGTGCGGCAGCAGCGGCTGCGTGCCCTGGTTGAGTTCGGCATCGACCTGGATCGGCTGCGGGCTGGACTTCTCGTGGTCCAGGATGCCCAGGTTGGCGTTGAAGCGCAGCCCCGTGAGCGTGAGGATCTGGTTGCCGGCGGCGGAGGCGTTCATGGTGGGCTTGCGCTGACTCACATCAGCGAGAAATCGCGCTCGAAGCGCATCAGGTGCTGGCCGCCGTCCACCAGCAGGGTGGTGCCGGTGATGGAGCGGTTGTCCAGCGCGAAGGCCACGGTGGCCGCCACGTCCTGCGGGCTGGACGAGCGGCCCAGCGGCGACTGCTGGTGCAGCTCGGCGAACTTCTCGTCGCTCAGCAGGTGGCTGGTCAGCGTGAGGCCGGGCGCCACACCCACCACGCGCACGCGCGGCGCCAGGGCCAGCGCGAGCATGGTGTTGGCGGCTTCGAGCGCGGCCTTGGAGAGGGTGTAGCTGAAGAAGTCCGGGTTCATGTTCCAGAGCTTCTGGTCGAGCAGGTTGACCACCACGCCCTCGGCCTGTCGCGCCTCCAGGTGCGTGTGCAAGGCCTGCGCCAGCAGCACGGGCGCGCCGGTGTTGGCGCGCAGGTGCTGCTCCAGCGCGGCGAAGCCGAAGCTGGGGGCGCTGTCGTGCTGGAAGATCGAGGCGTTGTTGACCACCGCGTCCACCTGGCCGAAATGCGCCACCACGGCCGGCAGCAGGGCGCGCACGCTGGCCTCGTCGCCGAGGTCGGCGAAGAAGGTGTGGGCGCTGCCGTCGCGGCCGCTGCGCAGGGTGCAGTCGTCGGCGGTGCGGCGCGCTTCGTCGGCGGACTGGCGGTGGTGCACCGCCACGTTCCAGCCCGACTGCGCCAGCGCCAGCGCGATCTCGCGGCCCAGGCGTTTGCCCGCGCCGGTCACAAGCACGGTGCGGGTGGCAACAGCGGGGGTGGTGGCACTGGGCATGAAGGACAATCCGGGGGTGCAGAACCCCATGGCAACAGAATCCGAGAGTTTAACGAGCCCCCTGCTGGCGCGGGTGCGATCGGCCGTCGCCGAGAGCGGCGGCTGGCTGCCCTTCGACCGCTTCATGGCGATCGCCCTCTACGAGCCCGGCCTGGGCTACTACGCGAATGCGCTGGCGAAATTCGGCCACCTGCCGCAGGGCGGCAGCGACTTCGTGACCGCGCCCGAGCTCACCCCGCTGTTCGGCCAGGCCCTCGCGCGCCAGGTGGCGCAGGCGCTGGCCGCCAGCGGCACCGACGAGGTGTGGGAGTTCGGCGCCGGCACCGGTGCGCTGGCCCTGCAGGTGATCGAGGCCCTGGCCGAGCTGGGGCAGCCGCTGCGGCGTTACACCATCGTCGATCTCTCGGGCAGCCTGCGCGAACGCCAGCGCGCCACCCTGGCCGCGCACGCGGCGCAGGTGCACTGGGCCGACGCCCTGCCCGAGCAACTGCAGGGCGTGGTGCTGGGCAACGAGGTGCTCGACGCCATGCCGGTGCAGCTGCTCGCGCGCGTGGGCGGCGTGTGGCACGAGCGCGGCGTGGCGCTGGACGCGGCGGGCGCCCTGGCCTGGGCCGACCGCGCGACCGACCTGCGCCCGCCGCTGGAAGTCGAGGGCGGGCACGACTACGTGACCGAAATCCACCCGCAGGCCGAGGCCTTCGTGCGCACCCTGGGCGACCGGTTGAAGCGCGGCGCGGCCTTCCTGCTCGACTACGGTTTTCCCGAAGCCGAGTACTACCACCCGCAGCGCGCCATGGGCACCCTGATCTGCCACCGCGCGCACCGCAGCGACAGCGACCCGCTGAGCGACGTGGGCGCGAAGGACATCACCGCGCACGTCAACTTCACCGGCATCGCGCTGGCCGCGCAGGACGCGGGGCTGGACGTGCTGGGCTACACCAGCCAGGGCCGCTTCCTGCTGAACTGCGGCCTGCTCGACCTCGCGCAACGCGCCGACGCGCGGCAGAACGCGATGATGCAGAAGCTCGTCAACGAGCACGAGATGGGCGAGCTGTTCAAGGTCATCGCGCTGGCCCCGGCGGGCAGCGCTGCCACCTGGGTGCCCCTGGGTTTCGCGGCCGGCGACCGCACACACCGGCTCTGACCATGATCCGCTGGATGATCGTCATCTTCCTGGCCCTGCTGCTCATCAGCTGGTTCACGCCGCTGCTGCACAAGCTGGGCTTCGGCCGGCTGCCCGGCGACTTCCGCTTCAAGGCCTTCGGCCGCGAGTGGTTCCTGCCCTTCGCCACCACCGTCGTGCTGAGCATGGTCGCCAGCCTGATCGGCTACCTGATCTGAGCGACTTGAAATCGACTGGATGGCGGCCATCTGCGTGCCATTGCCGTCCCGGAGCGCCCCCATGACCGTCGAGTCTCTGCACATCGTCTGCCCCCACTGCCACACCACCAACCGCCTGGCCCGTGAGGCGCTGGGCCAGTCGCCCGACTGCGGCAAATGCCACCGCGCGCTGTTCGACGGCCACCCGGCGGCGCTGGACGAAGCGGCCTTCGAGAAACACGTGAGCCGCTCCCAGGTGCCGGTGCTGGTGGACTTCTGGGCCCCCTGGTGCGGCCCTTGCCGCGCGATGGCGCCCCAGTTCGAAGCCGCCGCGCGCGAGCTGGAGCCGCACGTGCGGCTGGCCAAGGTCAACACCGAAGAAGCCCAGGCCCTGGGCGCGCGGCTGCAGATCCGCAGCATCCCCACGCTGGCGCTGTTCGTGAACGGGCGCGAGGTGGCGCGCCAGCCCGGCGCCATGGGCGCGGCCGACATCGTGCGCTGGGTGCGCGCGAACCTGCCGCGCACCTGAGCCCGCCCGACGCGGTATGGTCGGGGCTTGTCCGACCTTTTCTCGCGCACCATGCCTTCAACATCCCGACAGGGCCGACTGCTGGCCGACGTGGGCGGCACCAACGCCCGCCTGGCCTGGCAGGACGGCCAGGGTGCTCCGATCGAGCACATCCGCGTGCTGCCGGTGGCCGAGCACGCCAGCCTGCAAGCCGCCATCCGCGTCTACCTCGGCGGCCTGGGTCGCCAGCCCGAGGCGGCGGCGATCGCCATGGCCAACCCGGTCACGGGCGACCTCGTGAGCATGACCAACCACGACTGGTCGTTCTCGCAGGCGGCCTTGCGCGACGAGCTGGGCCTGACCACCCTGCGCGTGCTCAACGATTTCACCGCCCTGGCCCTGGCCTTGCCGCATCTGCCGGCCCATGAACTGCGGCAGGTGGGCGGCGGCGCGGCGGTGCCCGGCGCGGCCATCGCCCTGCTCGGCGCGGGCACCGGCCTGGGCGTGTCGGGCCTGCTGCCCGATGGCGCGGGCGGCTGGGTGCCGATCGCGGGCGAGGGCGGCCACGTCACGCTGCCCGCCGCCACCGCGCGCGAGCGCGTGGTGATGGACGCGCTGGTGCGCCGCCACGGCCACGCCTCGGCCGAGCGCGTGGCCAGCGGCACCGGCCTGCTGGAGACCTGCCAGATCCTGTGCGAAGCCGATGGGGTGGACGCCGCCGCGTTCACCAGCGCCGCCGCCGTGACCGAGGCCGCGCTGGGAGCGGCGCACCCGCAGGCGCTGGAGGCGCTGCAGATCTTCTGCGCGGTGCTCGGCGCCGTGGCCGGCAACCTCGCGCTCACGCTGGGCGCGCGCGGTGGGGTCTACATCGGTGGGGGCGTGGTGCCGCGCCTGGGCACCTGGTTCGACAGCTCGCCGTTTCGCGAACGCTTCGAGGCCAAGGGCCGCTTCGAGGGCTACCAGAGCGGCATTCCCGTGTGGGTGATCACCGCGCCGCAATCGCCCGCGCTGCTGGGCGCGGCGCGCGCGCTCGACGCCCGGCCCTGATCACGACTGAGGTGCGGTCCGCGGGGCGCCCATGGGTGGGACCGGCTCCTCGCGGTCCTGCCCCGGGTACACCATGAGGTGCGGCACCGGGATCTGGATGCCCTGGGCATCGAAGGCCGCTTTCAGGCGGCGCAGGTACTCGCGCTTGATGCCCCACTGCTCCAGCGGCAGGGTGCGGAAGCGGCAGCGGATGATGAGTGCCGACTCCGCCCAGTTGTCCACGCCTGCGATCTCCATGTCGGCCAGGATGCGCGGTTCGAACGCCGGGTCGGCGCGCAGTTGCGAGGCCACGTCGCGCATCACGGCCATCACGTCCTCCACGTTTTCGCGGAAGGCGACACGGATGTCCATCACGGCATGGCTGAAGTCGCGTGTCATGTTGACCACGGTGTTGATGTGGCCGTTGGGCACGTAATGCACGTTGCCGTCGTAGTCGCGCAGTTGCACGTAGCGCAGCGTCACCACCTCCACCATGCCGGCATGGTCGCCGATCTTGACCACATCGCCCTGGCGGATCTGGTTTTCCAGCAGCAGGAAGAAGCCGGTGAAGTAGTCCTTGACCAGGCTTTGCGCACCGAAGCCCACCGCCAGACCCACCACGCCCGCTGCGCCCAGGATGGGCGCGACGGAGACGCCCACCTCGCCCAGCACCAGCATGCCCGCCACCAGGCTCACCACCACGACGATCAGGTAGCGGAACACCCGGTCCAGGGTCTGGGCGCGTTTGGCGGCCTCGCGGTCGTCCAGCCGGCTGGCGATGCGCTCGCGCAGCGTGCCCACGACGCGCTGCAGCACCACCACCAGCAGCCAGGCCACCAGGACGATGAGCACGATGCGCGTGAGGCTGGCGGCGGCGCCGCCCAGTCCGGTCCACCAGCGGGTGGCGATGTCGATGAAGGCTTCGTTCATGGGGTGCTCCGTCAAAGAAAAAAAGCAAAGCGGGCGCCGGCCTTGCGGCCGGCGCCCGCCGTGAAGGGGTTTACGTGTTGGGAACGGCCGCCAGCGCGGCCAGGAAGCGCTCGCGCCACCAGTGCACGTCCTGCTCGCGGATGCCCTGCAGCAGCGCCTGGTGGCGGCGTTGGCGTTCTTCCAGCGGCATCTGCAGCGCGCGCTGCATCGTCTCGGCCGTGCGCGTGGTGTCGTAGGGGTTGACCAGCAAGGCCTCGCGCATCTGCTCGGCCGCGCCGGCAAACCGTGAGAGCACCAGCACGCCCGGGTCGTCCGGGTCCTGCGCGGCGATGAACTCCTTGGCCACCAGGTTCATGCCGTCGCGCAGCGGCGTCACCAGCGCCACGCTCGCGGCGCGGTACAGGCCGGGCAGGCGCTTGCGCGCCACGTTGCGGTGGATGTAGCGCACCGGCATCCAGTCCAGTTCACCGAAGTTGCCGTTGATTGCCCCGCACAGGCTTTCGAGTTCCTGCAGCAGCGAGGCGTAGGCATCCACCGTCTCGCGGCTGGGCGAGGCGATCTGGATCAGCGTGGCGCTGCCCAGGTTTTCCGGGTAGGCCTGCAGCAACTGGCGAAACGCCTTGAGCCGCTGCGGCAGACCCTTGGAGTAGTCCATGCGCTCCACGCCCAGCAGCAGGCGGCGGCGCGAATACTCCTTGCGCATCTGCTCGTGCATCTCCTGCGCCTCGCGGCCCTTGCCCAGCTCGATGAACTCGTCCACGTCGGTGCCGATCGGGAAGGCCTGCGCGCGCAGCGTCTTGCCGAAGGCGCGGAACTCGTGCTCGCCCAGGATGTCGGCCGGCGTCTCGGTGCCCACGTAGCGCGCGAAGTGCGAGACGTCGGCCTCGCTCTGGAAGCCGACCAGGTCGTAGGCGAACAGCGAGCGCATCAGCCAGTCGTGCTCGGGCACGGCGGCCAGCATCAGCGGCGGCGGCAGCGGGATGTGCAGGAAGAAACCCATGCGCTGCTCGCAGCCCATGGCGCGCAGCTCGGCGGCCAGCGGGATCAGGTGGTAGTCGTGCACCCAGATGATGTCGTCGGGCCGCAGTAGGGCCTTGAGCTTGTGCGCGAACATCTGGTTCACGCGCCGGTAGCCACCGATGTAACCGGCGTCGAAGTCGGCCAGGTCGAGCCGGTAATGGAACACCGGCCAGAGCACGCCGTTGCTGTAGCCCAGGTAGTAGCTGTCGTGGTCCTCGCGGCTCAGGTCCACCGTGGCCAGCTGCACCTTGCCCGCGTTCTGCACATGCAGCTCGCCCTCGCCGGGCGTGCCGTCTTCCACCACCTTGCCGCTCCAGCCGAACCACAGGCCGCCCGAGGCTTCGAGCGCCTGGCCCAGTGCGACGGCCAGGCCGCCCGAGGCGGTCTTGCGCGGGTCGGCGATGCGGTTGGAGATGACGACGAGGCGTCCCATCAGATCACCGAATCCCAGCGGGCCGAGAGGCGCACCGCGGCGTTGATGATGCCCACCATCGAGTAGGTCTGCGGGAAGTTGCCCCACATCTCGCCGGTGGTGGCGTGGGTGTCTTCCGACAGCATGCCCAGCGGGTTGCGCGCGGCCAGCATGGTCTCGAAGATGGCGCGCGCCTCGTCGGCGCGGCCGGTGCGCGCGAGCGCGTCGATGCGCCAGAAGGTGCAGATGTTGAACGCCGTCTCGGGCTTGCCGAAATCGTCGGGCGCCTCGTAGCGGCGCATGAACGGGCCGTCGCACAGGTGCTTCTCCAGCGCGTCCAGCGTGGAGAGGAAGCGCGGGTCCATCGGGTCGATCATGCCCACCTCCACCATCAGCAGCACGCTGGCGTCGAGGTCGCGCCCGCCGAAACTTTCGGCGAAGGCCTGGCGCTCCTCGTTCCAGGACTCGCGCAGGATGCGCTCGCGCATGGTCTCGGCGTGGGTGGCCCAGTAGTCGGCGCGCCCGGGCAGCTCCAGCGAGTGCGCGATCTTGCCCAGCCGGTCGCAGGCGGCCCAGCACATCAGGGCCGAGCTGGTGTGCACGCGGGCCCGCGTGCGCAGCTCCCACATGCCGGCGTCGGGCTGGTCGTAGATGCGCAGCGCGCGCTCGCCCACCGCCTCCAGCTGCTCGAACTCGGCCATCCCGGCGCGGTGCAGCAAACGCTCGTCGTGGAAAGCCTGCGCAGCCGCCAGCACGATGTTGCCGTACACGTCGTGCTGGAAATGTTCTTGCGCCTGGTTGCCCACGCGCACCGGTCCCATGCCCCGGTAGCCGGGCAGGGTGTCGCAGATGCTTTCCGGCAGCTCGCGCTCCAGCCCGATGCCGTGCAGCGGCTGGATGTGGCCGCCGCCCGCACCCACCACCACGTTGGCGAGCCAGCGCAGGTAGTCCTCCATGGTGCCGACCTCGGACAGGCTGTTGAGCGCGCGCACCACGAAGAAGGCGTCGCGCAGCCAGCAGTAGCGGTAGTCCCAGTTGCGCTGCGTGCCCGGTGCTTCGGGGATGCTGGTGGTCATGGCGGCGACGATGGCGCCGGTGTCTTCGTAGAGCGAGAGCTTGAGCGTGATGGCCGCGCGGATCACCGCCTCCTGCCACTCCAGCGGCACCGCCAGGCGCCGGCTCCAGTTGCGCCAGTAGGACAGGGTTTCCTGCTCGAAATGGCGCGCCGTGTCGCCGATGCCGGTCTCCAGCGTCTCGTCCGGGCCGAGCATGAAGTTGCATTCGCGCGTGAGCAGGAAGGGCTCGCGCGAGAGCACGTGGCTGATGGACGCATCGGTGTGCAGGCGCAGCGTCTGCCCCTCGCCCACGTAGCGGATGTGGTTGCTGCCCGAGGTGATGGTGGGCGCCGTGCGGCCCCAGTCGAAGCGCGGCTGCACGCTCACGCGCACGCGCGGGGCGCCCTTGAGCGGGCGCACGCGGCGCACCAGCTGCGTGGGCCGGAAGTAGCGACCGCGCGAGGGAAAGCGCGGCGCGAAATCGGTGATCGACAGGCCGTTGCCCTGGTGGTCCCAGAGCTCGGTCACCAGCACGGCGGTGTTGTGCTCGTAGCGCTGGGTGGCCTTGGCCAGGCCCTCGATCTCGATCGCGAAGGCGCCCTGGCCGCCGTCGTCCGCGCCCAGCAGGGCGTGGAACACCGGGTCGCCGTCGAAGCGCGGCAGGCAGCACCAGACCACGCGGCCGTGGGGGTCGATCAGCGCGCTGAACGCGCAGTTGCCGACCATGCCCAGCGAGAGCGAAGCGGCGGCGGGTGGAACAAAACCGGGCGTGGGGCTCATGGGCGGGCGCTGGAGAGTGGGAGGGCATCGGCCAGCCAGGCGCGCAAGGCCTCCGGGCTGGGGCAGCGGTGGCGGGCCAGGCTCGGGCCGTCGCCCACCTTGATGCCTTCGCCGCCCAGGCGTTGCACCACGTCGAAGCCGGCCTCGTCGGTCACGTCGTCGCCCGCGAACACCGGCACGCGGCCGGTGAAGGGGGACTCCTGCATGAAGGCTTCGATCGCGGTGCCCTTGCTCACGCGGGCGGACTTCACTTCCAGCACGGCCTTGCCGTGCAGCAGCTGCAGGCCGGGCTCGTCGGTCAGGGCCTGTTGCAAGGTGCTCATGCACAGCGCTTCCAGCCGGGGTGCCTGCCGGTAGTGCAAGGCCATTGAGGTCTGCTTGCGCTCCAGCAACAGGCCGGCGTGGTGCGCCACCAGCTGCTCGGCGGCGGCGATCGCGCGCGCCAGGCCGCTCGGGCGGGTGGTGGCGGCACCCCCGTGGGGCGAGAGGCGCACGGCCCCGTGTTCGAACGCCGCCGGCCAGGGCCAGGGCGAGGCCAGCATGGGCTCCAGGTCTTCGCGCGCCCGCCCGGTCACCAACGCCAGTGCACCATCGAGGTGCTGGTGCAGGTCGTTCAGCAAGGCCACCAGCGCAGGCGGAACCGCCACCGCGTCGGGCCTTCCAGCCAGGTCGGCGAGCGTGCCGTCGAAGTCCAGAAACAGCGCGGACCGTGCGGTCAGCAGTTTTGGAAGAGTGCTCATTGGTCCCTACCGTAACAGGGTGAGCGCTTCCATGTCGTGAAAAATCGTTTAACCCACCGCGTGGGTGAGAAAAAGCGGGCGCCGGTTGACGGCGCGCGCCAGGCCTCAATCGCCGGCGGTGCCCAGGGCCTGCGCCACGGCGGTGACGCGGGCGCGGTGGATGCGCTCGCCCACGCGCGGGCCGCTCAGGCCGTCGGCCTGGGCCTGCGAGGCGACCACGGCCGTGTCCACCGAGCGCGCGGCCGCCAGCGCCCGCGCCAGCCGCTCGCGTTGCGGGTAGGGCTCGTCTTCCAGCCCGAGGCGGCCGCGCGCGTCGCACTCGCAGGCCAGCAGCACCTCGTGAAAGCGCGCGGGCTTGCGCAGCGCGTCGCAGCGCTCCAGCAGGCGCTCCGCCGCGCCGGCGCTGAAATCGCCGCTGCGGTGGATATTGCCGTGCTCGCGCGCCACCACGTCGGCGATCTCGCGGCACTCGGTCGGCACGCGCAGGCGCTCGCACACGCCCTTGAGCAAGCGCGCGCTGCGCTCCTCGTGGCCGATGTGGCGCGGCAGCACGTCGGCCGGTGTCGTGCCCTTGCCCAGGTCGTGGCACAGGCAGGCGAAGCGCACCGTCAGCGGCGCGGCTAGGCGCGCGCTCATGTCCAGCACCATCATCAGGTGCACGCCGGTGTCCACCTCGGGGTGGTACTCGGCGCGCTGCGGCACGCCCCAGAGCCGGTCCACCTCGGGCAGCAGCCGCTGCAGCGCGTCGCATTCGCGCAGCACCTCCAGCATGCGGCTGGGGCGCTGCTCCATCAGGCCGCGCGCCAGCTCCTGCCACACGCGCTCGGCCACCAGGTGGTCGACCTCGCCGTTGGCGACCATCTCGCGCATCAGCGCCACCGTCTCGGGCGCCACCGAAAAATCAGGGAAGCGCGCCGCGAAACGGGCCAGGCGCAGGATGCGCACCGGGTCTTCCGCGAACGCGCCCGTCACGTGGCGCAGCACGCGCTCGCTCAGATCGCGCAGGCCGTGGTGCGGGTCGATCAGCGGCGCGCGGGCGGGGTCGTCCGCGTGCTCGGCGGCCACCGCCATGGCGTTGATGGTGAGGTCGCGCCGCGCGAGGTCGTCCTCCAGCGTGACGCCGGCCTCGGTGTGGAAGGCGAAGCCGTGGTAGCCCGGCGCGGTCTTGCGCTCGGTGCGCGCCAGCGCGTATTCCTCTTTGGTCGTCGGGTGCAGAAAGACCGGGAAGTCGCGCCCCACCGGCAGGAAGCCTTCGGCCGCCATCGCCTCGGGCGTGGCGCCGACCACCACCCAGTCGCGGTCCGCGTGCGAAACGGCGGGGGTGTCCGAGGTGCGCGCCATCAGCGCGTCGCGCACCGCGCCACCCACGAGATAGGTTTTCATGGGGGGAGTTTAGGCGCATGGGCGAATTCTTCCCTGCGCTTGGTCGCGCTGGCTCTGACGCCGAAGCTGATACCGATGCTGCCCGAATCGGACTGGTTGCTGCCGGTGAGGCTGGCGGTGTTTTGCGCAGCGCGCAGATTTACTGTTTTTCGGAGTTACCGGATTCTCCGGACACCTGTGAGTCGTAGCTCTTCATTGCTTTTCGCCAGCCAAGAGGATCGTTGGTGAATGGAGGGGGGATGCCAAGAGCGGTCGCTCTTCCACTAAAGCTTCCTAGCAGGGCGACACCAAGGCCAATTGATAGACCAAGCACTTTCAGCCAAGTTGATGGAAGCCAGGCGATTGAGAGGTATGTGATTGCAAGGCCGAATACCACTGTAAGAAGAGCTCCCGTAAATGCAAGCCGTCCGTCCTTCAGAAAATGCGATAAAAAATTTCTCATGATCCGATTTCCTGAAATTGCTTGTTAATCCAGTTCTGTAGGGACAAAGTGGAACCAGACGCCTTCCATGCTTCGAGTAGTTCGTTGGTAACGGAGGACAGAATTTTTCCTGTCGATGACCCCTCTACTACGGTTTGAACTGCAAGGGCCGTACTGCTGGTGACAACCTGTCCCACATTGGGTTTCAAAATTTGCTCAACCGTATCCGCTGCCGCACCAACGGCTGTGGCCCCCATTCCCACGATCTGCACAGGCTCTGCATATGGTCCTCCCTGCGCAGCAACAGCAGTAGCTCCAGCGGCAATCACGCCAGCCACTCGACTAGAGGTGTTGGCTACATCAACAATCGCTTCCTTGGTTTGTTGTGTAAGCGGCGCATTCTGCTGCTGCCCCACACCGGTGATGCAGTCCACATCGCCGTTTGCACACTTCGACGTGGCCGCCGAGTTTGTTGCTGCCGGTAAGGCTGGCGGTGTTCTGCGCGGCGAGCAGATTCACCGTTTCTCTGAATCGTCAGATTGAGGAGTGACTTCCTGTTCATAGCTCTTTTTTGCTGTCCTCCAGTTCAGTGGGTCATTGGAAAACGGCTTTAACCCAATCGAAGCCGCGTTGTTGGATGCCGCTGCAAATCCCAGCAGAGCACATCCCATAACAAAGGACAGCGCGCCAAGGAAAAAGCTGTCAGCTAAAAGCAATGGGTAGGCAATGAGCGACACTCCTACAAGGCCTAGAGCGACAGTACCCATCGCCGTAACACATCCATCTTTGAATAGCCACGATATTTTCATTTACTTCTTTCCAGAAAGTCTTGCCATTGTTTGTTTGCCCATGTCTCCAGCGTTTGACCGCTGCCGGAGTTCTTCCACATTTCAATGACTTCATTCGTTACAGGGGCCACCCCGGGAGCACGTGAGTCAACCCACTCTTGAAAGTACACCGTAATGGACGTGTGCGCAGCTTTTCCCATATCCGGCCTCGCTATCTGCTCGACGGCATCCGCCATAACGCCAACAGCTGTCGCGCTCACGGCGACGACCTGCGCTGGTTTGGTGTACGACCCGCCCTGTGTTACCACGGCCGTGGCCCCCGCGGCGATGACGCCGGCCCCTCGACTAGTGACCTCAGCAGCATCGGCAATCGCCTCCTTGGCCTGCTGAGTGAGCGGCGCGCTCTGCTGCTGCCCTATCCCTGTGATACAGGCGGTGTCACCGTTCGCACACTTCGCGGTGGTTGTCGTTCCCTTTGGCGTGTAGATCGTTGACGGTTGGTTGAGAGCTGGGTTGCTGGCCACATAAGGCGACTGCCCCGGGATGTAGTCCTCGCCATTGCTGTTGCCGATGATGTACTGCTGCAGCCCTGGGTTGGCCTGCACGGGGACTTCCACCACAGCCATCCCGTCGACCGTCTTGGGCATGTTCGGGTCCTGGTTGATGTTGTTGGCTATCGCCGCAGCCGTCGTCAGCACCTCTGTCGTGTTGGCCGCTTCATTGAACGCCTTGTTGCCCATCAGGCGCATCTGCTCCTCGATTTGTTCGACCGTGTACTTGCCCGCGCTCTTCTTGGCGAGCTCTTTGGCCAGCGTTTTCTCGCTCGGATGCAACTGCCGGTTATTGGCATCGACGGTGGCCGCACTGGCCGCGCCGTAGGCCTCACCCACCGCCGCTCCCATGCCCGCCGCCGTGAGCACGGCGATGCCCTGAGCGATTCCCTTGGCCGCGCCGTCACGGAGTCCTGCTGCTTCAAGGCCCTGCTGGATGTTGTCCTGCATGGCCTGCATGAGGTCGGCACTGGCCCCACCGACGGCAGCCCCTGCGGCGCCACCCCATCCACCGCCGAGCGCGCCCGATGCGGTGTGCAGCGCCACGCGTTAGAGGCCACCTTCTTTCCATTTGTTGAGCTCGCCCTGCAGGGCTTCTTGTTTGATGGGATCGGCTTCCTCTCGCAGCTGTCGCGTCAGCGCCTGTGCCTGCGCTGCGGCGTAGCTGGCCACCGCCTTGGGCGCTTCCCGGCTGAACATCTCCCCGCGCGCCGTGTCGCTAGTCTCCAAGGTCTTACTCTCGCTGGAGCTGATGCTGATCGACACGTTCACGCCACCGGCCTGCCGGAGCGGCGAGCCATTCCAAGTGACTAGCTCAATCACTTCGCCCAAGCTATCGTTGCGAGGATCAAAAAGTACATCCCGGCAGTCGCCCAAAAAGCGACCTCCCGAGCCAATAGGTTTCCGTCTTCTTTCAGCTCAACAAACTGGAAAGGCCACATGTCGGAGGAGAAGCCATACGCATAGAAATTCCAGGAAAAAAACCCCCAGGCGATAAGCAGCCCCCCATTCGTAAATTCACCTGTATCACCCACAATCAAAAGCAGAATCGTCAGCGCGGATGTCATTGCCAAGGACCATAGTGACTTACCTTTTTTGCTCATCTGATTTCATTTCCAAAAGTTCGGTTTTCACACGCACAGCGAAGGAATCCCATCCTCCTGCTAGATTGATAAGCGCCGCCACTCTTGCCGCCGTTGAAGGTGAATGATCAAGCACCTTCTCCATGATCCGCACGAAGCTCCCTTCCGAAACTGTCTTTATCGTCTCGTCCCGTGCTGTGCCGAGCGGAGTCTCACTTAAGGCCACTTGTCCCCCTGATGCCAGCCACCCTACGATTGCTAGTACGGCTCCTGGTACACCAACAGGTGCCGCCAACGAGCCACCCTCGTGGTCTGGCCATCGATCAGGCCCCGGTTGGTCAGATCGCCTGCGACGGTGATGCCGGTGATGGCGCCGGCGCCGATCTCGCCGCTGACGGTGTTCTCCAGCGAGGCGGTCTGGATGGACACGTCTGTCTTGGCCAGCACCTTGCCGGTGTTGATCAACGAGCCATCGGCCTTGAGCACCCACTCGCCCTCCTGTGCGGTCAGGGTGCCCCGGTTGTTTACGCCCAGGCCGGCCTCGGTGCCCACGAGGTAGATGTGCCCGGCGTACATGCCGCCGATGGCGGCCACGTCGAGCATGAAGCGCGGTGCGGGTCCCTGCGCGTCGGCGGGCGTGGCGGTGATGGTGCTGGCATCGGCGCTGATCTGGTTGGCGCCCGTCACCACCTTGAGGTGCTTGGCCCACAGGCCGGCGTTGACCTCCACCGCACGGGCCATGATGGTCGTGTAGTCCGCCGTGCGGGTGTCCAGGCCAAGCCCTTCGATGACCACCGTGCCGCCGCCAACGCGGAACGATTCCAGATTGCCGCTGTTCATCACTGGGGTGCCGGTGGTCAGGGTCACGCCCGAGGCGTTCAGGAAGGTGCCCCCGTTCACGCGGATGCCTGAGGGGTTGGCCACGATGACCTCGGCGCGCTGGCCCGCGACTTCCACCGGCCCTTGGAGGTAGCTGGGGTTGCTGGAGTTGACTTCGTTGAGGATGACGCGGGCTTCGCCCGTGGCCAGCCAGGGGTTGGCCGTGACCTGGCCTGCGAGTTGAGTGGCCGCACCTGTGCGGCTGTTGTTGAGGATGACGCCGCTGGCGGGCACGTCGAAGCGGCTGTAGGTGTTGCGCGAGACGCCTGCGGCGCTGGGGGTCTGGATGTTGACCTGAGGCAGGCCGTTGGCGGTTTGCAGAATGGTCGGGCGCTGGTGGCCGGGGGCGCTAGGGTCGGCCACCACCTGGGCCTGCGCGGGGGTGAGCAGCAGCAGTGCCGCCAAGGCCAGCACAGTCATCGGGGGAGACGAAGGGCCTCCGACGGCGCTGGCGATTTCGCTCACGGCCATGCGCTGGCCGCGCGCGGCGTTGAAGACGATGCGATGGCGATTGCGGTTCATGCACTTCTCCCTGAACTGTTGTAGGCAAACAGCCCTTGGGTGTCGCGAACCACGTTGCGCGGCCGACAGGATCAGGGGCCGGCGCGAGTTTCAGGGGGACGGTGCATGCACCATCCTCGCGGGGAATCAATTGCCGAATTTAAGGTATCAAGCGCCAGGTTTTTGGAATGGATGGGGTAAAGCGCTGGGCGATCGCCGATCTCACCGCCCCAGCCGGTACGGCTCGTCGAAATCGATGAAGTCGTGCTCGGCCAGCGCCTCGTCCACCCAGGCCTTCACCCCGGGCAACGCTCGCACGCGGGCGACGTAGGCCGCCAGGTCGGCGGGCAACGGCAGCTCGTAGGTGGCGATGCGCATGCAGACCGGCGCGAAGTACGCGTCCGCGATGCTGAAGTCACCGAACAGCAGGCCCCCCGCCGGCTGGGCCGCGAGCAGTTCGCTCCACAGCCCGCACAGGCGCGCCACGTCGGCGCGCACGTCGGGCTTGTCGCGCCAGATCAGGCGGCCGATCTCGGGCAGCGACGCCTCGATGTTCATCGGGCAGTGGTTGCGCAGCGCGCCGAAGCCGCTGTGCATTTCGGCGCAGACGCTGCGCGCCCGCGCCCGGGCTTTCACGTCCTGGGGCCACAGGTGCTTCTCGGGAAACCGCTCGGCCAGGTACTCGGCGATGGCCAGCGTGTCCCAGATGGCGAAGCCGTCGTCCACCAGCACCGGCACCTTGGCGATGGGGCTGACCGTGCGCAACTCCTTCTTGAACACGGAGTTGGTGTCGAACGAGTCGAAGCGGACCATCTTCTCTTCGAACGGAATGCCGGCCTGCTTCATGAGCACCCAGGGGCGCATGGACCAGGAAGAGTAGTTCTTGTTGCCGACGTAGAGCTGCAGTGCCATGAGGGGGTCTCCTGTTAGAACCACTCATGTTAGAGCGTCGCCGGCACCGCATTGATGCCAAAACGCCGCCCGATTGATTCGTGGCCTCAAGCCTCGGTCAGGTAGGTGCGCCGCACCACGCGCTCGGTCTGGGTGTAGAGGGCTCGCGCGGTGGCGAGCCAGGTGTCGGGCTCGGGCCACGCCTGGGTCTCGACGACGGCGGGGTAGACCTCGGTCTTCAGGAACTGGTGGAGCGCATGGAAGCCCGCCGCGCCGGCATCGCCCAGCAGCATGTGCAGCTGGCTGCGAAACGCCAGGAAGTTGCCGTTGGCCATCTGCGCTTCCAGCTGGACGAAGTGCTCCTTCATCTGCTCGATGTGGGCCGTCAGGCACTCCGTCAGCAGCGTGCGGTCGAGCATGCGCATCTGGTCCAGCCGCTCGGTGTGGATCAGGGGCACGCCGTTGGCGTCGGCCGCCACCGCCGCCGCGCTGAAGTGCCCGCCGGATTCGCCGGGCGTCAGGGCCTTGATCAGGATCGCGCGCAGTTCGTCTGGCAAGAACGGCTTGGAAATGAAGTCGTCCATCCCCGCGGCCATGGCTTGTGCCACGTGCTGCTCGCTGCTGTTGGCGGTCAGCGCGATGATGGGCAGGCGCCGCGCCAGCGCCGCTTGGCCTTTTCGGATTTCGCGCGCGGCCTGCAGGCCGTCCATCACCGGCATTTCCATGTCCAGCAGGATGGCGTCGATCGCGTCGTGGCGGCGCAGCAGCTCCAGCGCCGCGTGCCCGCTGTCTGCCTCCAGTGCCTCGATGCCCATGCTGCGCAGAGAGGCCTTGGCGATTTGCCGGTTGAACGTGCCATCGTCGACGACCAGCACCGTTTTGCCGACCAGCACGGAGGCGGCGGTTTCGTCCTGCAGCGCCTGGTAGGTGGCTGCCTGCATGCCCGCGTGCAGCGCCTTGATCAGCTCCAGCCGCGTGCAGGGCTTGCTCACAAAGCCGTTCATGCCCACCTTCTCGGTCTTGACGTGCGCCATGTAGGCCGACTCCGAGGTGTAGGCCACGATCGCGACGTTCCGCTGCTCAGGCACCACGCCCTGGCGAATCTGCTCTGCGGTCGCATAGCCATCCAGCCCGGGCATGTTCAGGTCCATGACGATCAGGTCGTACGGGTGCTCCCTGAGTTTGGCGATGGCCTGTGCGCCGTCTTCGGCCTCGTCCTGGCGGCAGCCCAGGCCATCGAGCATGGCGCGGGTGGCTTTGCGCAGCCCCCACTGATCGTCCACCACCAGAATGCGCTTGCCCTCGAAGAAGGGCGCCGCCAGGCCCAGCACCTCGCGTTCGTGCTGGTCGATTTCCGCCCGGGTGATGATCGGGAAGCGCAGGGTGAACTCGGTGTACTCCCCATGCACCGAATCGCAAGCAATCTCGCCGCCAAAGGCCCGCATGGTGCGCTGGCAATAGGCCAGCCCCAGGCCGGTGCCACCTTCCTTGCCCGAGGTGGCGAAGCAGCCGAAGAGTGTGCCCAGCACCTCGGGCGTCATGCCGGGCCCCGTGTCGTGCACCCGGATGTGGGGCGCGTCCACCGTGATCGTGAGCGTGGCCTGCGGGAGCTGCTTGAAATAGAAAAGCGCGTTCTTGATGAGGTTGAACAGGATGAAGATGCAGGCGGTCTCGTTGGCCTTGAGCGTGAAGTCCTGGCGGATGTGCACCTTGACCTTGTTGCGCTCGCCGGGGGAGTCGAAGCTGTACTCCTCGACGGCCTTCTGGATGGTGGCGCTCGCGGGCAGGTACTCGAAGCTGGTCGGGTTGATCGGCCTGCCGCTGACTTCGTCGAGGGTCATCGCGACGATCTGCAGGCCGCGGTCCATGGCGATTTCGCCCTGGGCCAAGTGGCCGTAGATCTTGTTCAGGTCGGCTGGGCTCAAGGTGGGGTGCGGCGTGCCCGGCTCCTCTTGCGCGATGGGGCGGGGCAGAAGGTTGCGCACGCCGTGCAGACTGAAGCGGATCTGGCCCAGGGGATTGCGCATCTCATGGGCAATGGAGCCTGCCAGCGCTGTCAGGCATTTTTCGCGCTCTTGGGCAGCCATGCGCATTTGGCGGATTTGCAAGTTTTCCTTGAACGATCCGCTGAAAATGCTTCCGGCGAAAAGCGCGAAAATCAAAAGAGGCGAAAACTCGATCAATGTCCCAATGTTTTTCAATGCATGTTCGGGCGGTGTGGCGCACAAATATGCAATATATCCAATCAGTGTTCCCGCGAGCAGCGAGATCATCACGGAGACGATTCCCGGTAAAAACGTCACCAGCAGAAAGATAAGCATTATTTCGCAGGTCACGTATACCCTGCTGAAATCGTTCATCAACAAAAGGAAAGCGAATATGGAGGGCAGGGTCAAGGTGACTGCGAAATACCAGTACACCGGCTTCCATTTGCTCAATGACGGGGGAACTCGCTCGTGGAAAATGAAAGGAACACAAACTAACGCGGAGACGGATCTGAAGACAATGCTTTCATAGGGTTGAGGAAAGATGTAAGTCCAGATGTACCAGTAAAGCGGATGCCCCAAGACAGCAATCCATCCAAGCGAAGATAGATTCTGTTGAAAAATTGAAAATGCAACCTTGTTGTCGTCGGTAAATTTTTCGCAAAAGTTTTGAAAGGCTTTGATCATGTGCTTATTCTTCGCCTTGATGGGAGTTGTAAAAGCTCAAATCTCATGATGAAAATTGCCTTTCTGATAACTCCTGGTCAGGCTGGACAGATGTTTTTCAAAAAATGCTTCAAAGGTCTCGCTTCGGAACCCTGATGGGTTGAGTTGCTCAGTGGGGTTGTTTGAAATTCATGCTGAAGAGGTTGGTTGGTGGTGTGTATGGGTCATTTGGGGCACCCAAGCGGCCACTTGATGTCCCCCCCTTGGCGGCAGTGGGGCCGGAGACGCTTTGAGTTCAGGGCGGCGGCCGGACGGTCGTTGCCGATCGGGCCAAAAAGGGGCAGGGCGATGCGCTTTCGCCGCTGGACCGGGGTGAATGCTTTAGGCGTATTTTTCGAGAATTCGCGTGGAACGCTCGATTTGCAGGATCGCGGCGACTTCGGAGTCCGAGGCCGAGACCGCTTCCATGACGGAGCAGGCCATCATTCGGTAGAAGGCTTTGTCCATGGCCTTGCGCGCGGCGGACATTTGCTGGGCCACTTCTTCGCAGCCGCGGCCATTCTCGACCATCTCGATCAGGCCGCGCACCTGGCCTTCGACGCGTTTGAGCCGGTTGACCACGTCGCGGTGGTTGTCGGGGCGGGAGGCGGTGGCCTCCGCGGGATCGGTCGGGCGGCGGTTCGGGCTTTTGGACTCGGGTGCGGCCATGGGATCTCCTGTCGGTTAAAGGTATTCATTTTGGCGCCACGCGGAGTGTGCCAAAAAAATACCCCCAACCCCCGGAATCGCCCGAAGTTTCGGCTCAACGGACGGCGTCGTGCCGGTAATCCAACAGCTGGCTGCGCGCGCCACGCTGGCCGAGGTAGGTCGGCGCCACGCTGTGCACGCTGGCGGGCCGGATGCCCAGTGCCGACAGATCGGGCCACTGGCCGGAGGCGATGTTGTCCACGGTCATGGCGTCGAGGTTGTCGCGGCTCATCACGGGGTCGCCGGGCAGGGCTTCCATCACCCGGGCCTGCAGCCGGGCCAGCGCGGCGGGCAGGGGCAGCACGGGGCGTTGCCGGCTGCCGTGGCGCCCGGCCACGCGCACGAGCTCGGCGAGGGTGAACACGTCGGGCCCGACGCATTCGAAGGTTTGTTCCGCGCTGCCCAGGGGCTGGGTGTGGTCGCGCAGGCAGGTCACCACGGCCTGGGCCACGTCTTCGACCCACACGGGCTGGAAGCGCGCGTTCGCGCCGGCCAGGGGCACGACGGGCAGCGCGGCCTGCAGGCGCGCGAACAGGTTGAGGAAGCGGTCGCCTTCGCCGAAGACGACGCTGGGCCGCAGGACGGTGAGGTCCAGGCCCGCGCCGCGCAGCACTTCTTCGCCGCGCGCTTTGCTGCGCTGGTAGCGCGAGGGGCCGTCCAGGCTCACGCCCAGGGCGCTCACGTGCACCACGCGTCGGATGCCGTCGGCCGCGCTGGCTTCGGCCAGGGAGAGAGGCAGCTCCACGTGCACGCGCTCGAAGTCGTCTTCACTGCCGTGCAGGATGGCCACGAGGTTGACGACGGCGTCGTGCCCGTCGAGCAGGCTGAGCAGTTGCCCGGGGTCGTGCACGTCGGCTTCGAGCACCGTCACCCGGGGCAGGTGCTGCACCGGCGCCGCATGCAGGGCGCGGCGGGTGGGCACGGTGATGCGCCAGCCCTGGCGGTGGAGTTTTTCGCAGACGTGGCGGCCGATGAATCCTGTGCCGCCGAGGACAAGGACGTTTTTCATTGGGGGGCTCAGGGCAGGTCGGGGTTGGCGGTGGGCGCGCTGACCGGGCGCGGCCCCACGGTGCCCAGGCGGGCGCGAAGCGACTGGGGCTGGCCGGTGATTTGCGCGGCGTAGTTGGTGGTGTTGGCGAGCACGCGCTTGACGTAGTCGCGCGTTTCCTCGAAGGGGATGTTCTCGGCCCAGACTTCGCCGGGCAGCACGGGCCCGTTGCGCCACTGGCGCGAGCGGCCGGGGCCGGCGTTGTAGGCGGCGGCGGCCAGCGGCAGCGAGCCCTGGAAGTCGTCGAGCGCGAACTTGAGGTAGGCGGTGCCGATCTGGATGTTGGTGTCGCGCTCGGTGATCTGGGCGGGCTTGAAGTTGGTCAGGCCGATCTTGTTGGCGGTCCAGCGCGCGGTGGCGGGCATGACCTGCATGAGGCCGGAGGCGCCCACGCCGGAGCGGGCGTCGGTGATGAAGCGGCTTTCCTGGCGGATCAGGCCGTACACGTAGGCCGGGTCCAGGCCGATCTCGGTGGCGCGGCTGACCACCTGGGCGCGGTGGGGCGTGGGGAATCGCTGCGCGTGGTCCATCGACTCTGGGGTGCGCAGGCTGGTGTTGATGCAGCGGTCCCACAGTTCGTGCTGGCAGGCCAGGGCCGAGGCCGCGAGCAGCTCGCGCTCGCCCATGCCGCCGGGTGTGTGCAGGCCGACGGTGTAGTTCCACTCGCGCACGCCTTCGCTGCGCAGGCCCAGGCGGATGGCGAGCAGGGCGCGGCGCAGGCCGGGGTTGTCCTGCGCGGCGGCGACTTCTTCGGCGGTGAGCGGTGCGGGGGCGGTGGGCACGGTGATGGGCCGGCCGAGTTCTTCCATGGCCAGCTGTTCGTAGAAGTCGCGGCTGGAGGCGATGCTTTCGAACAGCCCGCGCGCCTTGGCCGCGGCGGTGGCCGGGTCGGGCAGCTTCAGTGCCTGCACCGCGCGCGCTTCCCAGTAGACCCAGGCCGGGTCGCTTTGCTGGGCTTCGCTCATGGCGGCCACGGCGTCGTGCACGGCGCTCCAGGAGCCGGCGCGCATGCCGGCGCGGGCTTTCCAGGCCAGGTGTTCGTCGTGCATGTAGCGGTCTTCGCCGTTGGCGAAGTAGCCCAGCGCTTCGCTTTGCAGTTTCTGCGCCGAGCGCTTGCCGATGACGCCCCAGGTCCAGCTGCGCTCTTCCTTGGTGAGCTGGGCCTTCCAGCGCGTGCGGTCCATCTCCAGCGCAGCGGCGGTGGGGTCGTTGGCGGCGAGGCGCACGATGGCCAGCGTCACGAGTTCCTTGGTGCGCGGGCGGATGGCGGTGAGTTTTTCGTCCAGGTATTTCGCGGGGTCGGCGGCGATGCTGTCGACGGTGGCGCTCAGCTCGGGGTCGAGCATGGCCACGGCCTGGGTGGCCACGCGCGGGCGGTTGGCGTCCATGGCCAGCCGGGCGCGTTGCCACACCACGGGCGCCTTGAGGTGACCGGCGTCGAGCAGGAACTTGGCGGCGGTGGCGCAGCCGTCGTCGGCTTCGCGCTGGGCGTGCCAGTTGGCTTGCACCACGGGGGCCACGGCCTCGCCGGTGGCGCGGCCGGTCATCACGTCGCGCATCAGGCCGTAGCAGCGCACCTGGCGGTCGTCGTTCATGCGGTAGCGCGGCAACTCGGCGTCGAAGTTGGCCCAGTCGCGCGCCTTGCCCAGCTGCAGCAGCCAGTCGTTGCGCAGGCGGTCTTCCCAGTAGGTGCCGGCCATGCGGTCCATGGCGGCGCGGATTTCGGTGGGGGCGGCGACGTCCAGCCGCGACCGGATGTTCCAGTACTGCGCCAGCGGTTCGAGCGCGTGGCCGCGCAGGTTGGGCAGCAGGTTGTTGAGCTGGAAGCTGTTGCCGCGCGTGTAGGCCGAGCGCATCTCCAGCAGCGAGGCGTCGGCGCCACTGCTGGTGGCTTGTGCCAGCGCAAGGCCCGGTGTCACGAGCGCCGCCATAATGAGCCGCAGACCCAGCCCATGCAGGCGTCGACCGATTCGCCGCGCGCTGCCCTGTTTCTCATCAACCAGATTCATGTGTCGATTATGGACAACAAAGACGGTCAGAGCCCCCACAAACCTCACACTGCGCAGGCCGACGGATCAGCGGCTGCGCTGAAGGTCGAATGGCGCAAGTCGCTGATCGAAAAACGACAGTCCCTGGCCGACCGCGCCTGGCGCAACGACCTGTTGCAGCGCGTCATGCGGGTGTGGCTGATCCATCGGCCGGACACGGTCATCGGCGCCTACTGGCCGATCAAGGGCGAGTTCGATCCGCTGCCCGCGCTGTTTCGCTGGCAGGAGGCCGGCCTGGAGGAAGACGCTCAGGGGCAGCAGCAGCACCGGCGCATCGGCCTGCCGGTGGTGAACAAGGTGGACAAGACGCTGACCTTTTACACCTGGTACCCGGGTTGCCCGATGGAGGAAGACGCCTTCGGCATCCCGAAGCCGAAGGACACCGAGATCGTCCAGCCCACGCTGATCTTCGTGCCCTGCGTGGGCTATGGGCCCGGCGGTTTCCGGCTGGGCTATGGCGGCGGTTTCTACGACCGCACGCTGGCCAGCCTGAAGCCCAAGCCCTTCACCGTGGGGTTGGGCTACGACTTCGGCTGGCTGCCGTACCTCAAGCCCGAGATCCACGACGTGCCGCTGGACGCGATCCTGAGCGACACGGGCGTGATGTGGCCGGAGCGCTGACCCGCTAGGGGTGGTCGGCGTTGGCGTGCACGTCGGTGATGCGCTTCTCGCGCCGCACGAGGTAGAGCCCGCTGCCCACGATGATGGCCGCGCCCACCCAGGTGTGGGCGCTGGGCAGGGTGTGCCAGATCAGCCAGTCCAGCCCCAGGCCCCAGGCCA
>Ga0247823_10000097_pt1 | contig 66388 bp, 66 predicted proteins | sample 13C_PalmiticAcid_2_FD_192426 | JGI IMG/M metagenome (GOLD analysis project Ga0247823, IMG submission 192426) | Soil microbial communities from agricultural site in Penn Yan, New York, United States - 13C_PalmiticAcid_Day30 | ecosystem: Environmental > Terrestrial > Soil > Agricultural land... | reverse complement strand
GAGGAAAATTGGCTGGCGCGCTAGGATTCGAACCTAGGAATGGCAGAATCAAAATCTGCTGGCTTACCGCTTGCCGACGCGCCAACCCTGCGCCAATACTTAGCACAGCCAGGCTTCGTGTCTAGCGGTCGGCCCGAATATCGTTTGAGTTTTTGTTGGAAGGAGCGGAACCGGCGCTAAGCCGATTCCGAACCCAGCAGGCGCAGACCTGAGGTCTTGTCTTTGAAGGCCTTGAGGATCCGCTCTTCGAACATCACCCGGGTTTCCTTGTTGATAGGATGGGCGATGTCTTTGAACTCACCGGTTTTGGAGCGTTTTGCGGGCATGGCCACAAAAAGGCCCTGGGGACCGGCGATGATTTTGATGTCTCGAATCACAAAGCAGTTGTCCAAAGTGACGACCACAAAGGCCTTGAGCTTTTCTTCGTCGACCACGTAGATCTGGATGTCCGTGATGTTCATAATAAATCGATTATAACTCACTGCGTTACAAAGCTCCACAAGAAAATGCTCTAAGCTTTTCAAGTAAAATCAGCGGCTTAACAAAAGCATGAGAAAAGGTATCCGTTACCTTAACCCGGTACTTTAACCCGTCCCCGCTGTGCGGTTTCCCCTCCCCGAGAGCACTTAAACCCGCTCCTGGGGCTCGTCAGGTGGGGGCGTTGACTATATATAAGTCGAAGCGATGGAGTTTTTCAGAAAAGACAACAAACGTGCGCTCGAAGCGAAAAACGAAGCCCAGCGGATCACCTGGGGACCCTTTGTCTTCCAATCCGCCCGCGCGCTGCGGGACCTGGGCATTCTGAAGATGGTTGAAGATGCCGGTGACGATGGCGTGGCGCTTGAAACCATTTCCAGCCAGCTCCAACTATCTGTCTACGGCGTGCGCGTGCTGCTCGAAGCCGGTCTCGGTATCGGGCTCGTCTACCAGAACCCCAGCGACCACTACGTGCTCACCAAAACGGGCTACTTTCTTCTGCACGATGAAATGACCAAAGTGAACATGAACTTTGTGCACGATGTCTGCTACCAAGGGATGTTCCACCTCAAAGAATCCATCCAAAACGGCAAACCCGAAGGGCTCAAGGTGCTGGGCGACTGGCCCACCGTTTACGAAGGCCTCTCGCAGCTCCCCGCCGAGATCCAAAAAAGCTGGTTCGGCTTTGATCACTTCTATTCGGACATCTCGTTCCCTGTGGTAATGCCCATACTCTTCAAGCACAAACCTAAGATGATTTTCGACGTGGGCGGAAATACGGGCAAGTTCTCTATTCAATGCGCCAAATACGATCCGTCCGTGAAGGTCACGATCGTCGATCTGCCCGGGCAAGTGGGCATGGCCAGCCGAAACATCGCCGAACACGGTCTCCAGGATCGCGTGTTTTTTCATCCCACGGATTTGCTCGATCCGAACGCCGCCTTCCCCAAGGGCGCCGATGCCGTGTGGATGAGCCAATTCCTGGACTGTTTCTCCGAAGAACAAATCATCTCCATCCTCACGCGTGCCAAAGAAGCGATCGGCCCAGACGGAGCGATTTACATTCTCGAAACTTACTGGGATCGCCAGAAATTCGAAGCCGCAGCGTTTAGCCTGCAGCAGACCTCGCTCTATTTTACCGCCATCGCCAACGGCAACAGCCAGATGTACCACTCCAAGAACATGATCAGCTGCGTGCACAAAGCGGGGCTTTACGTAGAAGAAGACACCGATGACATCGGCATCTGCCACACGCTCTTTCGCTGCAAAAAGAAATGATTTAGATCCGCACGAAACGTTCGAAAGTGGGCGCGCAAGCTTTGCGCCTCTCTCCATCAAAGTCATAAACCTGCAGCGTGTGTCCCGTGCTGCCTAGCGTGCAGAGGGCCAGATTTTCACTGGAGTCCAAGAAAAACTCTAAGGCTCCCGTATAAGGGGCGCTCAGGATCTTGCGTGACGCGAGGTCAAAGTGAATCGCCTTGGATTTTGCCGCAAGTCCCTCGCCCGTCGCCTTGAGATACGCTTCCTTGAGGGCCCAAAAGCGAGTGAACAAACGTGCGCCTTCATCGCCCGCCGCCAAGAGCGCCTGAACCTCTTCGGGTGCGAAGTGCTCGCGGGCAATCTGCATAAAGTGTCGACGTCCCTCGCCTAGCTCCACATCCACACCGACTTCGACATTGGTGGCCAGCGCGAGCACCACCGTATCCTTGCTATGCGAGAGGTTAAAGCGCCAGGGGTCGGCGTCGACGAGTGTTGGTTTGGCGTCACTAGGGGAAAGAATCCGCGCCGAAGAAAGCCCATGGTAGTCGCGCAGCACGCGTCGCAAGAGATAGCGGCTCGCCAAAAATTCTCGCGCCCGCTTGGGACTCGAGATGGTCGTCAGGCGCGCCTGTGCGTCTTCGTCCAGCCACTGGCGCGGATCCACCGCGAAGTTCTCGGAAAGACGAAAGCGGTAGAGAAAAACTTCGCTACTCATTCCATTTTTTAAAGATCAGCGAGGTGTTGATGCCACCAAAAGCAAAGTTGTTGCTCATGATGTAATCGCATCGGAATTCGCGTCCCGGTCCTTTGATGTAGTCGAGCGCCGCGCAGCGATCATCCACCTCACCCAAGTTCAGCGTCGGAGCAAACCATCCGCGCTTCATCATCTCAATCGAAAGCCACGCCTCCACAGCGCCGCAGGCGCCGAGCGTATGCCCGTAAAAACTTTTCAGCGAGCTCACCGGCACTGCACCGCCGAGAGCGCGGAAGGTGGCCCACGATTCGGCGATGTCGCCCGCCTCGGTGGCCGTGCCATGCGCGTTGACATAACCAATTTGCGAGGCCTCGACTCCGGCATCTTGGAGTGCGAGCTCGATGGCTTTTTGCATGCACCCAGCATCGGGCTGTGTGACGTGCTGAGCATCGCAGTTGGTGCCGAAGCCCACGAGTTCGGCGTGGATGCGTGCCCCGCGGGCCTTGGCGAACTCGTACTCTTCGAGAATAAACGTGCCGGCACCCTCGCCAAGCACCAAGCCGTCGCGATGCTTGTCAAAGGGCGCAGGACTCAAGTGGGGACTGTCATTTTTGGTGCTCGTTGCAAAGAGTGTGTCGAAAACCGCCGCCTCGCTGGGGCAGAGCTCTTCGGCGCCACCGGCGATCATCACCTTTTGGTAACCGTTGGAGATGGCTTCGTAGGCGTAGCCGAGTCCCTGGCTGCCCGAAGTGCAGGCCGAAGCCGTGGGAATCACTCGGCCGCGCACGCCAAAGAAAATGGCGATGTTCACCGCGCAGGTATGACTCATCATCTTGATATAAGTCGTCGCTGTGATGCCGCGAGTGGTGTTCTCGGAGAACATGTTCGTGAACGCCAACACGGGTTCGGTACTCCCGGTGCAAGAACCGTAGGAGATGCCAGCACCGCCATCGTGGAGCACGTCGTTACCGAGCAAGTCCGCATCGAGCAGCGCGAGTTCCGTGGCACGCGTCGCCATCTTAGCAACGGGTCCCATCGAGCGGGTGCGTTTGCGATCGTAGTGCTCGGGATACGCAAATTCAGGAACTGGTGCAGCGAGCTTGGTGTTGAGGGTACGGAAACGCTCCCATTCGGGCATGTAGCGAGTCGCGTTCTTGCCGGCCTTCAAATTGGCTTCGATGGTGGGATAATCATGTCCGAGGGCGGTGATGCCGGCCATGCCGGTGACGACAACTCGTTTTTTTTGCGCAGCCATAAAGGTTTAAACCATTCCTCCGTTGACCGAAATCACTTGGCGCGTGACGTAAGCGGCCGAGTCGGACATCAAGTAAGTCACCAGTCCCGCCACTTCTTCGGGCTTGCCCATGCGCTGCAGGGGAATCATCGCTTTGGCATGATCAAAGATTTCGTCCGACACCATGCCGGTGTCGATGAGTCCGGGAGCGACGCAGTTCACGGTGATCTGACGTTTGCCGAGTTCCACGGCAAGCGCTTTCACCGCGCCCATGAGTCCCGCCTTGCTAGCGCTATAATTGACCTGACCGCGGTTGCCGGCGATGCCCGAAACCGAAGAGATCACCACGATGCGGCCCGGCTGACGACGATGCACCATGGGCATCACGCAGGGGCGAACGACATTGTAAAAACCACCGAGGTTGGTATCGATCACGGCGTCCCAATCGTCGTCGGTCATCGCGGGAAACGCGGTGTCGCGGCAAATGCCGGCGTTGCAAACGATGCCGTAGTAGGCACCAAATTCTTTCATGTCCGACTCAAGTGTGGCTTTCACGGCTTCGCGAGCTTTGAGATCAAATTGCAAGAGACGTGCGCTTCCGCCATGGGAGGTCACTTCGGCCAGAGTGGCCTCAGCGCCCGCGCGATCGGAGCCGTAGTGCAGCGCGAGCGAAAAGCCCTGGCGTGCGAGATCGAGGGCGATGGCGCGACCGATGCCCTTGGAGGCGCCCGTCACCAAAATCGACTTTTCTTGATTCATGACACGCCTCCACTTCGCTTGAGCTGTTCCATAAAATCCTTGCCGGGTTTTACCGTAGTGATCATGGACTCGGCAACCATAGCCCCATCGATTGTGATTTGGCACTCAAAACTTCCTGAGTTTTCTACAATAAAACTAGGACTTATTTGCACGATAAGTGTGGCCCCCAGGGGGAAAACGGCACAGCTCGTGCGGTAATCGCGCACGCCCACCAAAAACCCGATTTCGGGTTCGCCATCCGGCGAGGGATAATTCACTCCGTGATAGGCAGCGATCGTCTGGGCCATGTATTCGACACCAAACCACCCGGGCACCCCACCATCCTCGAAACCCATCGAAGACTCGCGGATCTGAACGCGAGTTGTAAACACCTCGAGCCCTGACTCGACGACCTCGTCGATCAGCAGCATGGGAGCACGGTGCGGAACCACTCGGGTTAAGGGATTCATTCGCTCTCTCCTCGCAAGATGAGCGACACGTTGTTGCCGCCAAAAGCAAAGGAGTTGGACATGCAGATTCGGCGCGCGAGGCGATCGCCCCGGCGAACAAAATTCAACTCGGGCAGTTCGGGATCGTGCACGCCATCCCAAAGGTGTACGGGCAGCGGCGCCGGTGCGCTAGCCTTGAGCATCATGTAGCAAAGCGCAGCTTCTTGCGCGCCCGCAGCGCCGAGAGTGTGGCCCGTAAAGGGTTTGGTGGAACTCACAGGAGTTTGCGTACCAAAAATTCGGTGGGTGACCCAAGCTTCCATAAAATCATTCTTCGGTGTGCCGGTGCCGTGCAAATTGATATAACCCACTTGCGAGGGTTCTAGCCCCGCCCCTTCGAGGGCTGCGCGCAGGGCGATCTCTGCACCCCGTCCTTCGGGATCGGGCGAGGAGACGTGGTAGGCATCAGAGCTTTCGCCGTAGCCAGCGAGCTGCACGCCACGCGGATCGCGCGACATCAAAAAGACCGCCGCGCCCTCGCCGATGTTGATTCCCCGGCGGTTCACGCTGAAAGGGTTGGTGAGTTCAGGCGCCACCGAGTCGAGCGAATCAAATCCGTCGAGGGTGAGGGAGCTGAGCGTGTCTACGCCGCCCACCACTACCGCATCGCAGAGATCGGCGCGCAGAAGGCGGGCAGCTTCGATGAGAGCTTTTGCACTCGACGTGCACGCCGTGGAGATCGTGTAGTGCAGACCGCTGAGCCCGAGCGCCGCGCGGGCAAATTCCGAAGGGTCGGCGATCTCCTGGCGCAGGTAGTGAAAATCGGCACTGCGAGGGCCTTCGGGGGTGCGCACAAAGTCGCGCTCGCTCTCACCAATGCCCGAAGTGCTGGTGCCAAGCACCACGGCCACGCGATGGGCACCGAAGCGCTCCACACTAAGACTCACCTCGGAGCGTATCTGCTCGAGCGCGTGCCAGAGCAGGCGATTGTTGCGCGACTCGTAGGCACGAAGGGCTTCGGGCAGAGCTACAAGCGGAGCGCTCACGCGCATCGCGCTCGTTTGACGGCCCGAGATCAGCTCGTGCGATTCGGAGCGGCTCTCCGCACGCTCAAGAATATTTGAGAAGATTTCGCGTTCGTTAGCTCCAGCGGCATTGTTAATGCCCAGGGTATTCAAGTACACCATGCTAAAGTTTCCTCTGGGAAACGGGCTTGATGTGAATGCGGTAATTGCGCAGCAGATGGCGATAATGAATTTCGGCGGCCAGGGGATCCGCCACAGAATAATCAATTTCGATGAGCGTCTTGCTCGCGGTGCGGAGCACGCGACGTCCCGGGCCATCCTCAACCCGAATGCCCGGCGAAAGCCACTTGAGGAGTACCGTGCGTGGCGCGTAAACGAGAATCACGTCGGCCAGGGCAAATTTCAAATCCAAAGAGTCCGCCCCCAGAGGCAGAGAGCGCGAGGTGATTTCGCCGTTCGCGTATTCGATGCGAAAGGCTTCGCCGCCGAAGGGCATCAGGGCTGTCACTTTGAGGTGACCATCGCGAGCTTCGAGCACAACCTGCGAAGATCGCTTTTTGTCGGCGTAATCCACCGTAAGCACCTGCACGAGTTGCACCGGGGGAAGGATTTCGTTCACGGGGCCGAGATTGATATAGGCCTCTTCGCCGAGGCTCACACGCGTGTCACGGGTGGCCGTTTGGCGATGAGCGCAAGCCCCCAAAAGGACGAGCACCGCAAGCCCTAGGCCCCGAGATCGAAGTCTTTGTTTAGGCATCCGCATCTCCTGGCGCTACCATAGGCGAAATCAGGTAGCAGAGTCCAATCCCCACAAAGACGCTCAGCCCAAAGCTCGACACCGCATGCGTTCCACTCAAAGCGAGCACTCCAAAAGAGCCAATCGTAGAGATCACCGAGATGAAAACCCCCACGTGGGTGGCAAGCGTGGATCCGCGGGAGCGAGCAAAAAAGACGCTGTAATCCATACCAAGACAAAAAATCATGATCACGGCCAGCACGTGAAACAAATTCAAATGTCCCGCAGTGATCATCGCCAGCGACAGCGTGCCGAGCGAAGCCACGAGGGGCGGAAAGAGCACAAGGAGCGCCTGGCGCCAACCAAAAACGAAGACGAGGAACATCGCAAGGAGAGCGATCACGAGCGCAAACTGGCCCATGATGGTCTCGCGCAGCGAACGCAAAAAGTCGCTCAGGTCGCGGGCTTTGCCCACAAGGTGCGCCGCAGGGCTTTCGGCTTTGGCGAGCACGGCGTGCTCAGGATTCTTGCCGTGCACGTTGACCACCGAATAGTAGGCGTCGCCCGTATGCCCTAGCCATTGCGAGGCGAGCGGGAAGGAGGGAAAGCGCGACAAGAACGATTCCACGGAGAAGGACTCGGTCGCACTGAGCGGGGGCGGGGTCACACGCGCCTTCAAACGCGAGAGAAAGTCTTTCACATAAGGGCCGAGCTTTGCGTAAGCCGCGCCGCTCTCTCGCTGAGCCTCTTCGCTCGGCACGAACGAGGAGACCGCCATGGAGGCGTAACCCGATCCGCGCAGCTCTGCGGTCAAGGCCTCTTCGTGTCGCAAAAGATCTTCAGCGTTCTCGCCGCGCACCACAAAATAAAAGGGCGATGCGGAGATGCCCAGGTACTCGCGCACCTTGAGCTCGTCGGAACGCAGATCCACATCGACGGCCTGCAAGAGGCGCACGTCATCGTCAAATCGAAAACCTCCCGAGGCCACCACTAGCCCGGCGCAGAGAAGTGCCATTGCACCTAGCGCGCGAGCGCGCCCCCAACGCTTCCAAAACGAAGAGAGCCTCGCCACGCGAGCCAAATGATGAGCCCGCAGCGGACGGAAGGGCAAGAGCGGAAAAAGCGCGATCACCGTGAGGTAGGCCATCACCACACCGGCGATGGTGAAAACAGCGAGCTGTTTGAGGATGGGAAAATCGGTGAAATAAAAACACAGGTAGATGAGGACGTTTGTCAGCAGGCCGATGGCAAGCGCGCCTTTGATCTTGGCAAAAACCTCTGCATTGCTGTGCACGTGTTCGTCAAAAGCCTTGGCAAAAAAGTGCGTGCAATAATCGGTCACAACGCCCAGCACGCTGATGCCAAGCAAAATGCTCAGCACGTGCACCGAAGAAAAGATCCCAAACGCCGCCACAAGTCCCGTGGCAACACTCACAACGACCGTCAAAAACGAAAAGATCACGGGCACCACCGACGAGAAGCTCGCCACGAGCAGCACCAACACGCCGAGAAACGAGAGGGTGCCATAAATGCTGAGTTCCGACATGGCCCCTTCGCTGCCGACCGCCGAAAAGAGCGAAACGCCGAGCGCGTGCACGCGCAGATCAGCGCCCAGAGCCTTCGCATTTCGGTAGAACTTCACGAGCCGGGCATCGAAGTCGGCGGCATTTTTATTCAGTTGCGTGCGAATCATCACTGCCGCGCTGCCATCGGCATCGTGGACCACCAGCGCACCGCGCTCGGGCTTGACTCCCGTCGGTACCACGGCTCGCGTGAGATAGGCACGAAAGAGGTTTAGAGGATCGCTGCTCAGCTGCATCGTAGAGCCCGCCGGTGAGTAGAGATCTGCGAGCGCCTGGTTCACAAGACTTGCGGCCTGGCCACTTTCGACGAGGTCCCGCTGTTCGGCGGTGAGCAGCAGCGAACGGTGTTGGTATAAGTAGCCAATCCAATCGCCAAAATCCTGAGTGGACACTTCGAAAGTGCTGGACGCAAAAAGGTCCTCCGCGCGCATGCGCTCATACAGAGTGCGAGCCCCATCCAGAGCTTGATCTAGACTGGGCGCTCGCACGAACCATACAAGCTCACGGGCAAAGCGCTCTTCGAAGACCGCATTGGCGGCGTAAAAGGTTCCGCGCTCTTGGTACTTTGGAAACACGGACAAGAAATCCGTCTCCACCTTGACGCCGCGGTGGTAGCCCCACCCCGCAGCAAGGATCACTGTCGCCAGGCTCAGGATCCATACAAAGAAGAGCGGTGACTTTTTCACTATTTCGCCTTCACGCCCGTGAATTCAATCTCGGTGGCGTTGCCGTTTTTTTCTTGCACGCGCACGCGCGACACAAATTCGGCACCTCGAATCTCGACGGCGGCGATGGCTTTTTTAAGAAGCTCATCACGTGGCACGAGTGAAATCTGCCACTTGTCTCCCTGCACTGTGACTTCGGTCGTGAAGTTTTTCTTTAAACTTTCTTCGTTGCCCGAAAAGACTTCGAGAAAACTGGCGCTAAAGACAAAAACCGAAGGCTGTTGCTCTTTGGTGATGACCTGCTCGGAACCGTCAAAGGATTTTTGCACAATGCGATCAGGACTCATGGTGAGCTTCAGGTCGAAGGGCTTGGACTGAACCCAATTGAGGTTCAGCGGCTGTTCAAAGCGAAAGGTGCCTTCGGATTCGAGGTGAAGATCCATGTCCTTGATCGTACGCACCTGTTTGAACTTGCCCTCCACCACCTTGTGGCGTGCAAGCTTTTCGCGGATAGGAGCGAAGTCTTTGGGAGCCGCCATTGCTGCGGTCGCGCTTATGCTGAAGGCAAAGATAAGCTTAGAAAAAAGGCTCATGCGTCGTAACCTCGCACTTGACGTTCGCGCAGCGCTTCGACCACCTTGCGCAGGTCGCGGTCCAGGGGCCTGTCGTTTTCGAGAAAGGGAGAGAGGGCAAAGACCTGAGACTGAAACCCTAGAAGCGAATCTCCTACTTGCTCTCGGGTGAGCTCGCCACTGGCGAGGCGAAGTTCGATCGCCTGTGCGGCAGCCATGGCCGAAGCCGCCACCACCTGTTCGGTGAGTTCGAGCGAGCGAATGCAGTCGCGGGCGGCAATCGTTCCCATGCTCACCTTGTCTTGGTTGTGACACTCGGTGGAACGCGAGAAGATGCTGGCGGGGAGGCTCTGCTTGAGCGCTTCGGCCGTCCATGCCGAAGCCGCAATCTGCACGGCTTTGTAACCGTGGTGCACGCTGCGACCGCGCCGCGACCCCGAGAGGTTGGCTGGCAGGCCGTTGTTGAATTTGGGATCGACGAGCAGCGCAAGCTGCCTGTCGAGCAGGTCGGCTACGTTGGCGACCTGAACTTTGAGGCTGTCCATGACGAATGCGATGTGTCCGCCGTAAAAGTTTCCGCCGTGCACGATCTTGCCGTTCTCACCATCGATGAGCGGGTTGTCGTTGGCGCTATTGAGCTCGATCTCAATAAAAGAACGAAAGGCGCGCAGCGCATCCACCGCCACACCCACCACGTGAGGCGCGCAGCGAAGCGAATAACGATCCTGTAGGCGGCCCGCTTTCATAGTGACAAAAGACTCGGTAAATTCTCCTCGCAGCCAGGTGGCCACTGCAGACTGCCCCGGATGGGGCTTGGCGCTAAAGAGCAGCTCGTCGAAATGCCGGGGATTGCCGAGAATGGCGAGAACATTGGCCGCCGTGACTTTGGTCGCGATTTCGCAAACGTGTTCGGCGCGGCGAAAGGCGAGGCAGGCGAGCGCCGTCATAACCGCCGTGCCGTTCATGATGGCAAGGCCTTCTTTGGGTTTGAGTCCAATCGGCTCGATACCGAGCTCTCGGTAAAGATCCATCGTGGGGCGCACCTCACCTCGGTACATCACCTCGCCCTCGCCGAGCAGCGTGGCCGCAAGGTAGGAAAGCGGCGTGAGGTCGCCACTGGCGCCCACGGAACCTTCTTTGGGAATTCGCGGAGAGATGCCGCGGTTGAGTTGATCTACAAGGAACTCGAGCAGCTCCATGCGCACGCCCGAGACGCCCTGAGTGAGCGAAGCGATGCGTGAGACTTGAATGGCCCGGGCTTCGCTTTCGTTAAAAAAGTCTCCCAGCCCGCAGTTGTGATAGCGCACTAGGTTGCGCGGAAGCTCTTCGATGAGCTCACGATCGACCACCGTGGTGCACGAGTCGCCATAACCAGTGGTCACGCCGTAGACCTCTTGCCCTCGCTCGAGGAGCGAGCTCAAATAGCGGTGGCTAGCTTCGATCTTTTGTCGAAAGGCAGGAGCCGTAGAGAGCGTCAGGGGGACGCGATTCTTGGCTACGAGGACCACGTCTTCAATGCGCAAGGGTTCGAGACCGATTTCAATTTTCATAGGGTTTTTCCTTCGGCTTTCTTCCAGAAGTTAAAAAAGTTGTACCATTGTCGAGGATCGGCGAGCACGACGGTTTCGAGTTCGCGCGCGTAAAGCTGGGAGAGTTGTTTGAGATATTCTGCACGTTGCGAACGCTCCCGAGCGACTGTGGGCTCGAGGGAGCGAACGCGGATGCGAAACTTCGCGCCCTCGCGGTAACAGTGAATCGCGTAGACAGGCACGTTCAAAAGATAGGCGAGCACAAAGGGCCCCTCAGAGATCCATGCGCTGCGCCCGAGCAGCGAAACTTCAGCGACACGCTGGTGCCCCTGTACGGACTGACGATCTCCCATCACAAAGATCCATTCGCGCGCATCGATCTTTTGCTGCAAGAGCATCGCGGTGTCGGGCCCCACGCTCGTGACGGGAATTAAGTTGAGATTGGTATCAGGATTTGCCCGCGCAAGGAGCTGATTGAAGCGCTGAGCGTTTTGATAATAGACAAGGGCATTGAATTTGACTCCAGTGCCCGAAAAGCGACCGAGCGCGCGGCACACTTCGATGTTACCGAAGTGCGAAGAGATGAAAAAGGCGCCCTGATTTTTGTGCGCAACCTCGAGGAGTTCGGCGACGTCCCCCTCATGGAGGTCCGAATACTTGATATCCCCGAGCCATACCGAAAACTTATCGACCGCGGTACGCGCAAAGGAATAAACGTGCTCAAAGGTCGTAAAATCCGCAGCTCCCTCTCCGGCATATTGCCGCAGGAGAGATCGGTAGTGCAGAGAACTCGTCTTAGCGCTTTTCACAAAGGTGCTGTAGTACCAGGCCACCGGAAAGAGCACCAATCCGAGAAGCCGGCGCCCCAAGAGGCGATACGAGAGCAGAAGAAACTTGATGCCGCCGCTCGTACCGATCTCTTCGATCTGGTGCCACGAGGGGTCGCTGGCGCTCGATCTCAGCGAGCGATAAAGCAATTTCGGAAAGCGTAGCAACATGCCGAAAAAGAGTCGCGTGTGCATCTTCGAAATGCGCACATTGTCGCGGAAGGCGTCGAAGTGCGAGATGCCGTCTTCGGGATAGATTACGGGAACCCAAACGTGGCGAACATTGATGCCAGCCCAGTAGAGACGCACCATGATCTCCACGTCGAAGTCCATGCGCTGACCGATACGGTGACGATCGAAAATCGATATCGTAGCTCGCAGCGGGTACACCCGGAATCCGCACATGCTGTCTTTGATTTGCAGACTGAGGGTTTCGATCCACACCCAAACATGGGTCAGGTAGCGGCCATAGAGCCGCGCCTTAGGCACCGAAGCGTCGTAGCGGGGTCGACCAGAGATCAAATCGTTCGGAAATTTTTCAGCGCAGTCCACTAGCTCTCGCACCTTGCGAGCGTCGTGCTGTCCATCCGCATCGATTTGAATGCCGTGCGTGTAGCCTTGAGCGAGCGCCGCGCGCAACCCTGTTTCGACCGCTACCCCTTTGCCGCGATTCTCTGCATGTTCGATGAGCTGCACGCCCTCGTGACGAGAGCAGACCGCGCGCATGGTGGCCGAACTCGCCGCATCGCTGCCGTCGTTCACCACAATGGTGGCAAGCCCATAGGACGCAAGGTTCGTCAACACGGAATCCAGCGTTCCACTGTGCTGGTAGCAAGGGATGACAAACGCCGCACGAATCACAGAAGCACCATGCCCTTCGCAAAGGTTTTGCCTTCGTGGTGGTAATGAAACGAGAGCGCACCGGTCTCCGGATTTCGCGAGCACTCGAGCATCAGCTCCTGACCGGGAAAGATAGGATTAAAAAACTTCAAATTCTTGAAGCCTCGAAAGGGTCCGATACTGCCGGCATGGGCTTCGAAAATCTTCACCGCTAAGTGAGTTTGGATCACGCCCGGCAGCAGCGGCAGCTCTGGAAAATGCCCGTCGAACAAGCCACTTTCAAAATCCGCGCGCAGCCCCACCACCACCCGTCCGGGATCACACTCGATAACGCGCAGATTGAGCCGATCAAGCTTCATCAAAGTACCTCGCCAAATCGGCGCGCGCGAGTTTGGATTGTTCGTTGTAGGGGAGTGATTCGAGAAAACGAAATTTGCGGGGGATCACCACGGCGTCGAAACGCTCGATAAGTCGGGCGCGGAGCCGGGAGCAAAGTTCGACATGTCCACCTTCGTCCATCAGGCGCAAGCCAACTTCATTTAAAACAGCGAGGCAAGCCGTTTGCTGACGCCCTCCCTGGCTCAGAGCGATCATCACCACTTCACGGGTGAGTCCTGCCCGCTGGGCCCAATCTCCGAGTTCGGCAAGTGAGACGCGTTTTTCTTCGATCTTCACAACGTCATCTACCCGGCCCAGAAGGCGGAAGGAAGCGTCGGGCAAAAACTCCACTCGGTCCCCCATGGTGAGTATGGCCTCGTCGAAATAGGGACTGCACACCTTTAGCTGTCCTTCGTCAGAGGAAGACAGGGCGATGCCCGCAAAGGGGCGCCAGGGAGCGCGTCCGTCAGTGGCCGAAGCCTCGCGATAAGCGATGCCTCCAGATTCGGTGCTGCCATAAATCTCGGTGGGATAAATCCCCAGTACCGAGTGGGCCAAGTCTGCGGCGCTCGACTCCAGGTAACCGCCCGAAGAAAAGACCCTTCGGCACGTTTCCGTGCGGAAGTCCGGAACGTAGCAGCGCTTTAAAAAGGCCGGAGTCGAGACCAGGAAAAAGGCGCCGCGGCTAGAAATGCCCACCAGCTCTTCGGGATATTCGATCGTCTGCGCGCCGAAGCTGCGGCCCGAAACCACGGGCCACAAGAGCTTGAAGAGAAAGCCATAGATGTGCTGGTGCGAAACCGTAGCGTAAATTGGGAGGCGCTCGCCGTCGCCGAAGTGGCGCTCCAGCGAGCGGGCTTCGCGTACGAGGTGGGCGAAGCGTTTGACGATCTGCTTAGGTTGCCCGCTGCTTCCCGAAGTGAAAAAGGTGAGCCGAGCATCGGGCGAGATCCGCACCTCGAAAGCGGCAGCAGCCGATGGCGGATTTGCAAGCGGCAGGTGATCCACCACCGCATCAAAATGCTGTGCAAAGGCCTCGCGCGTGCTGGCTTTGTTATTGGGCAACATCACCACGGATTTTCCCAGACCGAGGCTCGCAAAGAGCGCGAGCCCAAATTCGTAAGTGTCGTCAAGGCAGAGCGCCAATCGCGCAGGCTGCGCGCGCAGATGCTCTGTCACCGCGGCGAGCTCGGCGGCGTAAGTTGCAGCGCTGACCTCTAGATCTCCACGACGGGCCACGCTGCGCGCGAGCGTCGCCTCACTCAGAGTCAACGCGTCCGCCGCGCGTTCCCGCGGCACGAGACGCCAGCGCCGAGCGACCAAATCGCCGGCCACAAGCCCTCCGCAAATCAAATAAAAGACGGCGTTGGTGTACAAGGCCCACACAGCCATCGGTACGGCCACGGCGAGCGCAAAGGTGAGGCCGGTGTTGATCACGAGCCATACGGACCACACGATTGTGAGGCGGCGAATGTAATCGAGCCGCTCGGGACCTAGACGCGGTTCAAAACGACGCGCAAAGGTTTCGATGATCGGCGTGCGACCGCGGCGCAAAGAACGCAAGAAAACCATGGCCATCGCGGCGCTCATCAAAAAGGGATAGAGCTTCACGAGCACGGGACTCTGAAAATAAAGATTGAGCAGATGGTTCGCCAGCGCCACCCAGAGCACGGTTTCTACGGCGCCACCGAATTCGCTTGAACGGCCCGGCGGCCACACGAGGAGGCGAATAAGAATCACCGCGCCCACGAGAAGCGAAACGCCCGCCACGCTCCAGTGACGAGAGACCCAAAAGACCAGTAGGGGGTAGAGAAAAAAGAGAACCGATACTGCGGTCTTCAGTCCACGCCCAAACGCCGACACCCCGACCGCCTACGGTTGGGGTGATGGCACTTGATTGATAGTGGCTTCGGCGGCGTCGATCACGTCACCCACGGTGCGCACGGCCTTGAAGTCTTCGGGCTGCAGCCTACGGCCTACAAATTCCTGAAGGTAGGTGATCAGATCAATCGCATCAATGGAGTCCAGCCCCAAGTCCTCGCCAAGTTTGGCTTCGAGCGTGACCTTGGCCGGGTCTAGTTCAAAGAGTTCGACCATGATGCTTTGGACTTTTTCGTAAATTTCTTGTTTTGAATGCGACATGCTTATGCCTGCGAATTTTGGATGAACTCAGCAAGCGACTTTACCGAGTAGAAGTGTTTTTTCACATCGCCGTCGTCAACGTTCAGCGTGACGCGATATTTCTTCTTGATAGCCACGCCGAGTTCCAAGGCATCGATGGAGTCGAGACCAAGACCATCTCCGAATAGCGCGTTTTCCGTTTGGATGGCCTCCGGACGCACGTGTTCCAAGTTGAGCGTGGTGACGATAAGTTCTTTGAGTTCTTTTTCCAAGTTTTCCATGATCCGCGGGAAAACCGATACTTTTATATACCTATGAGTTAGTCAAACCCACGTCGATATTTTCCCGCATTTTTTGTGTCAGTCGGCGTGCGCTCAGCGAGTGCGGGAGGTTCTCGGCGAGAAAGGGCTCAATGGCAATCCGCTCCTTGATCGAGACGGTAAAATTGATCCGGCGATCGGCCACGTGATACCATGGGCGATTCTTGGTTAAAATCGATGGGTTAACATCGATCCGGATGGTGCGAATCGGGCACTTGAGCCGAAGGGCGATGTGCGCTGCCCCCCGCTGCATCACCATCTCCCGGCCGGGCACCGTACGAGTCCCCTCGGGAAAAATGATCAGCACGTCGCCCCGGGCTAGGCTCGCATCGCAGTCACGAAGGAGCGCCTCGGGATCGTCGTTGGGGATATACCCCGCGCTGCTAAGGATCTTTTTCATGAAGATGTTGTTCCAGAGATCCTTTTTCACGATGCAGCAGGCGTTGGTGTAGAGCGAGATCAGGGAGACAACGTCGATAAGCGTTGGGTGGTTGGCCACCACCAAACATCCGCGGTCGTGCTTGACGAATTTGCGATCCACCACCCGGTACTTCACAAGGCCCAGCCAGTGCATCATGCCAAAGAAAAAGCGAAAGACGCGCGAAACGAGCCAGCGCACCTGCAGGCGTTTTTCGGAAACCGGCACGGGCAAAAGAAGAAGAGGCGGCAACACCAGCAAACTCAAAACAAGTCCCCCGGTGCCAAATATCGTAAAGGAAAAACCGGTAGCGAAGATTCGCCAGAGGCGATCGAGACGCTTCAGCATCGCGTGAGTCTCCACGCCGTGGCGCGAGTGCAGAGAATGGTGGCAGGGTCCTCCGAAAAAAACCAACGCAGAAATTCCACCGCCTGCGGTTCGGGGCGTCCAACGGGCGTCTCCTTGGGCGGCGTCTGTGAGTCTAGCGACAAGTGACGGCCACTACCTCCCAGCCCCAGCACCGCGGCCACCACATAGGAGGCGCTGTCCTCAGGTAATGAGGGCCTAAAGGTTTCGGGCACCGCGTGGTCGGCGGCGATGTAGAGCACCTGGTGCTCAGGGTGTTCGCGCAGATAAGCGTAAACAGAAACGAGTCCTGCGACAAAGGAATGATCCGCGGCCCCTAGCGACGTGGTGGGAACACGCGTTTGCTTGGCAAGCGTGTAGGCACCGATGGCGGAATTGTGCACCGACTGCGAGAACATCATCGGCGAGAGCACTTCGTGCCGGCCGATCATCTGCAGCAGTTCGTGCGCATGGACAAGCTCGCCGTGGCGAGACGAAAAAACGACGTGATGAGGTTGGTGCTTTTGCGTGACCTCGAGCCCGAGCTCTACGCTAGTTTTGCTGAGAGCGCTGAGGCGACGGGCGGAGCCCGCCGAAAGGTGAGTCAGAGGGAGCGTTTCACCGGAGCTATAGCCAAACTCAGCGCAGCTTTGTGCTCCGCTGAGTTTGGGAGACCATGCCCGCAGTTCGCGGACAGTCAATTCTAACATAACGCTTAGGGCGTTTTGACGAGTTCTTGATCGATCGCCAAGCGAAGGTTGCCCACCCAATTTGCGTATTTCGAGTGGATGGTGTTGTTCGCCGGGTTGTACTTCATGTTGACGCTATTTTTGTAAGCGATCGTGTACGCCTCTTTGGTGTACTTCACGTCCACGATGACGGTGTGCTTGCGGTTGACGAGCGTCAGCTCCACACTACCGGCACCAGTGTTTTTGACCTGCCAAGTGCGGGCCACGGCGGCGCGTGCAATCGCAGCTTCGACTTGTTTCAAGGTACGCTCAACAGGAACGTTGCCGGTGATCGGCGCAGCGGGGCGGGTGGCACACGCGGCGGCGGCGAAAACCAAAGTTGCGGCTAATAGAACTTTTTTCATATCAATGATTCTCCTTTAACAAATTCTTAGGACTCCCAGCAGGCTACGAGAGCGCTTCCCATTTTGCAAGGGAGAGGCCCCCAATCCCTCTTAGTGCTGCTCTAAAAAGTGCTCGGCATCGAGGGCCGCGGAACAACCGCTGCCGGCCGCAGTGATGGCCTGGCGATAACGCGAATCCTGCACATCGCCGCAGGCAAAAACGCCTGGCAAGTTGGTGGCCGACACCGCCTCGCGACGAGCGCGAGTCAAAATATACCCCGTCTCATCCATCTCGAGTTGACCCTTGAAAAGCGAGGTGTTCGGGGTGTGGCCGATCGCCACAAAAAAGCCCGTGAGCTCGAGCTCGCGAGTTTCGCCAGTTTTGGTGTTTTTCACACGAATGCCTTTGACATCATTCTCACCGAGCACGTCTTCGATCACAGTGTTCAGCACAAATTCCACTTTGGGGTTGGCACGTGCGCGATCGACCATCACCTTCGAAGCTTTGAAATCTTCGCGGCGGTGAATGAGGTAAACCTTAGAGGCGAATTTGGTGAGGAAGTTGGCTTCTTCCATTGCGGAGTCACCGCCGCCGACAACGGCGATCACTTGGTCGCGAAAAAAGAATCCATCGCAAGTGGCGCAAGTGCTCACACCACGGCCCATCAGGCGGCGCTCATTGGGCAAGCCCAAAAGATTGGCCGAAGCGCCAGTGGAGATGATCACGGCTTTGGCTTTGTAAGCGGTGTTGTCCACCCAAACGGTTTTTTCGTCGCCCTTGAGGTCCACCTTGGTGGCGTCCGCGGTGATGAACTCCGCGCCAAAGCGCACGGCTTGGTCGCGCATTTCTTTCATAAGCTCAGGTCCCATGATGCCTTTGGCGAAGCCCGGAAAGTTTTCGACTTCGGAAGTCAGCATCAACTGACCGCCCGATTGAAACCCTTCGATGACGAGGGGTTTGAGGTTGCCGCGTGCGGCATAAATCGCTGCCGTAAGTCCGGCGGGCCCTGATCCAACGATGACTAGTCTTTTATCACTCATGCCGGTCTTTCTACAAAAGCCTCGTGGCAATAGCTATGCTATTCTTGGGCAAAGTTATGCAGCCGATTTCGCGCGCCAAAACTCCCATCCAAACCCTGCGAGCACCGGGACGGGGCATCCTCACGGTGAGCACCGCGGTGGCCGATCCGGCGGCCATCTTTTCGAAATACTTCGGCAAAAAAACTTACGACATCGGCGCCAAGTGGACGCCCGAATTCCGTGACCCGACGCAGCCCATCGTGCTCGGTTACCCCTGTGATACGGGCTCGGGGATTGTGCGTGGCTCCGCCTACGGCCCCATTGCGATTCGCGAGGCTCTCTACAAAAAAAACCCGAAGCTTGCCGCCAACGACTTCGGCGACGTGCCCGTGATTCCCAATTTGCTGCACGACTCCATGCTGAACAAGGCGCAGCTCGATCGCAGCGGCGCCTACCTCTACGAATCGGGCATCCCTCACCGCGCGGTCTCTCCACTTTCGCTGCTCGAAGAAATTTTGGTGCAAATTCTCGAGTCACACCCCGGAGCCAAGACCCTCACCCTGGGTGGCGATCACTCGATGTCGGGCGCAGTGATGCGCGCCTACCGCCGCGCGGGTCGTCACCATGGCCTCGCGATGCTTCAGCTTGATGCGCACACTGATTTGATGGAAGAGCGCTTTGGCGTGGAGCACTGCTTTGCCACTTGGTCGGCACACGCCGTGCGCGAATTCCAAAATCCTGCCGCCTTTGTTCAAGTCGGACTTCGCGCCAGTCGCTACGGCAAAGAGCACTGGGAATCGGAATTCGGATTGAAACAATATTGGAGCAAAGAAGTGCGCAGCAAATCAGCCGTGAACTTTGCGGACGCGCTGCTGAAGCACTGGGCAAGCCTCAACTGCGAGCGGCTTTACATTTCAAATGACATCGACGGCACCGACGCGCTCGAAGCGCCGAGCACTGGCACACCCGAGACCGGCGGATTGCGCTCGGAGTGGGTCTGCAAGCTGCTCGCTAGGCTCAGCGCTCGCATCGAGATCGTGGGGTCGGACCTCGTGGAAGTGGCCCCGGTGCTCGGCGCTCCGGCTCAGCAAAAAAAGACCGTCGCCTGCGCCCGCGATCAGATCCTCGCCCTGTTCGGCCGCTAATACTGGCACGAATTTCGCTTCGGCCACAGCACTCATGCAACGGTCAAAGCAAAAAGGAGTGCTGTATATGAAAAATCTGTCCCAAAAATCTTCAATAAAATCGGATCCTCGTCGCGGTCTTGCGCGGCTTGTGCTCTTCTTCAATGCGCTCGGCCTAGCGATATTGCTTCCCGCCTGCGGGAATCCGTCCGACACCACGGAGGGCTCACGCGAACCGCGGGTGCGCGCCTTTCACTTGAAGATCACCCACCAAGACCAGGCGCCGAAATCGATCGGAGGCGCTTGGCGTCGGCAACTCAAAGTCGTCGATGGCCAGACGCCCATCGCGGGAGTCACGGTCGAAGCCTTGCGCTACGAGGGCACCGAGTTCCAAATGATCGGCACCACCGACGCCTCGGGAAACCTGATGGATACCAAAATCCACGAGCACACACAGTATCGCATCGGCGGTGAGGTGCTCACCGAATGGAAACGCGCAAAGCGCGACCTCGTGTGGACCTCGAAGCTGAAGGGCGCCGATATCGCCAAGTCCTACGTCGCCCTCCACGAAGGGGGCGAGATCCGCGTCGACCCCAAACGCATCGGCAAAGAAGCGGTCAGCATCGAGATCACGCGCCTGCTGGTTCCCAAAAATCAGGTGGCCACTTGGAATGAAAACCGCGCGCTGCGGATCTCCGCGAGCGAAGTGCGTGTGGACGGCGAGCTGCGCGCCTTTGCCGAAGACTGTCGCGATGGTCGCAACGCGAACGAGCTCGTCCTCCGCACATCTCGCATGGCAGGGGTGGGACTTCTCAACTGGGCCGGATGCGCAGGCGAGCGTGGCAAAGCGGGCAAAGCGGGAGCTGCCGGCAAAGATGGTACGCCCGGAACTCGCGGCGGCCAGGGCGGACGCGGCGGCAAGGTGGAGATCTTCGTGAGCGACTTCGAGATGAAGTACTCACAGATCAAGGCCGATGGCGGCGCGGGTGGTCTGGGCGGTGCCGGTGGCAAAGGAGGCTCTGCTTATACAGAACACTTTGATCCCCCCTCGGAGCGCATGCTTGGGCGCGTCCATCACCCGGCCGGCCGCAAGGGCGCCGACGGCAAGGGCGGAGCCGATGGTGCGGATGGAGAGATCGGGATCAACATCAAAAAGAGGCCCCGCTAAAAAGGCGCCAAGGCACTTTTTGCGTTTAGCAAAAAGTGCCTTGGCGCCTTGTCGGGCTGAAGGTAGAACGGAAGGCCATGGCCGCTTCCACCGCCTTCTCGCTCGGCGCCGTCGTTTTTCCGGCCACCGATTCCCTGCTCGCCACGCTCGGCATCGATGTCGAAGCGCGCGGACTGGACTGTCTGGGCATCGTCATCGAAGAGCGCACGAGCAAGGCCAAGATCTACTTTCCCTGCCTCGACCTCAACGTATGGCTAGATCACGATGAGCTGCGAGACGTGGGTTTTGAACACGGGCGCAGCAATGCCGGCTTTGCCTCGCTCCATCCCGAGGGTCACCCCGAGCTCGCTGAGCACCCAGCCTGGCTGGGTCAATGGTGGATCGCCCAGCTCGAGCCCATAGAGATCCTCGAAACCCAGAGCGGTGAGATTGGCGACCTCTGGTCGCGCGAAGACGGCCCCCTCGCCAACCACTTTACGGGCGATGCCCTGATCAAAGTCTTCAAATTGTCCTTGGCGATCGAAGAGCTCGACCTGGCACATTGGAAATCCCTAGAGGACCAGCGCAGCGAATCCCTAGCGCTCGTACGATTTTTGCCCGCGGGCATGCACAAGCTCGAGATTCAGCTCTTTTTGCGAAGCTGATCAAATCTTGCGGAAATGCACGGTGAAGAGTGCGGCCGGATTCTTTTGAAAGAGCTTTAGCGAAGGGGAAGAGCCTTCGTCGACCGCGAAGCCGCGCTTGCGAAGTACCTCGGCAGTCTCGCTCACGTTTTGGCAGGTGAAGGTGATCTGCACCTTGCGGGCTTCGGCAGAGTCCATGATGCTCGAAAAGGTCAAAAGTCCGACACCTGTAGGCGGCGCCTTGGTCGTGGTCTTTTGAAAATTCGGGGCAAAGGGACTGAGCACGTCGTGCGGAGCTCCCGAGCGAGTCACAAAGGTCACGCGCATGTCAAAGGGGGTCTGCACCGCGCTCGACTGCAAGAACATCAGTTCGTCTTCTTCATTGAGAAAGTCCTGCACCACCACGGACTTGTTTTGTTTGAGCACGTGCAGGGCCTTTTTGGCGCTCTCCACATGGTAGCCCACCGAACAGATGCCCTCGCCGTTTTTCAAAAAGTACTGATGTTGGTAAGTGCCCTGGGCCCCCTGAGTGAGAAGCAGACGGATGCGTCCTTGAACCATGAGCTTGTGGCTCATCGCGGGAGTGACCTTTTGCTGCGTTGTAAAAAAACCCAGCTTGGTGAAAAAGGCTTCGCTAGCTTCGAGGTCGGCGGTGGCGACCTCCAGAAAATCAAAGCGGTGAGGAAGCGGTGGCGTGAGGCTTTTCATGGATAGCCCCCTTATAAAGCATCCCCCTCAACGATATCCACTTAGAAGTGAATGTTGCAAAAAACTCAGATCTTTCGCATTTCGAACACAAAAAAACCCCCGGGGGCCGAAGCCTCCGGGGGTTGATAGGTTTGCACCTAAGTAGTTTTAGCTACGATCTAGAAATCGTAAACTGCAGCAACGTTGATCGCGTGCTCAGTGTTGTCACCTGCAGCGTCTTTGTTAGCGTCGCCACCGGGGAGCATGAGGCTGTAGTCAGCTTTAACAACGAAGCCTTTTTCGAGGTGGAACTGGGGACCAACGGTCATAGCAAGCATGGTGTCTTTTTCAGCGCGTTTCGCCCATTCAACACGTGCTACACCCGAAAGGCTGTCCGTGAACATGCCGCCGAGTTGAGCGCCGAAGCCCATGGTGCTCTTAGCGTCTTTGTTTTCTTTGCCCATTACGAAGATCGCTTTGAAATCGTAATCCGCGAACTTGGTGCCAGCAACGAGATCGAGATCCCATTTGTTGCCTTCACCGGCGTCAGCTTTTTCGATTTGGAAGCCGAGGCCGAGGTCGAAAGCGTCCATTTTCGAATCAAGTTTCACGCCCCACTTGGGGTAGTCCATGTTGCGGCTAGCGTTGCTAGCGGTAGCGGCACCAACAGCGCCAACTTGCGCGTTGTCGAGACCAGCAAGAACTTGCAGGGACATCATGTCAGAGAAGTTGTAACCAAAGAGAAGACCTTGGTGGTAAGCAGGGAGACCTTCTTGGAGAAGACCACGACCCGAGAGCCAGTAGTGGCCGGAATCGTTAGGTTGCCATCCGAAGATGCCGTCGAAACGACCAGCTTTCCAGCTGAAACCAGCGTCGCTAGCGTTAGCAACGTAGGCTTGTTGGAGCGTCAGGCTGCTGAGGCCAGTAGCCGTAGGGTTCAGACCGGCGTTGAGACCAGCGTCGATGAAAACGCGGGTAGCGCCTACGCGCTTACCAACGTAAACAGCGCCTTCAGCAAGCGAAAACTTGTTGGTGCGTGCGCCTTCCGAAACCTTACCCCAAGTGTAGCGAGCGTCTACATATCCACCGACTTGGATGCCTTCAGCAGCTTCGTCATGTGCAAATGCAGCGCCACTCACGAGAACCATTCCTAGAATTCCGTATTGTAATTTCATTAGTTGATATCCTCCTGATTGGGGCCGAAGCCCCTTAACGTCATCGTTACCTTAATAAGTATTGCCTTGAGCCAATGAATCCGCAACAACGTGCTAAGTAATTGATTGTGCGCAGCGCCAAGCCGCTCCAAATGCGTTTTACGAGGATCTGGCGAGAAGACGGCCAAAAAGAACGCACTGCGTATATACATATGTACTTGCCGAGACTTGGGTTTTGGCCTAGGAAATAGGCCCTTATGGCAAAGAAGACCGACCGAATCATCGTAACCTTGGAGTGCTCGGAAGCTCGTGAACTCGGGCAAACCCCCAGCCGCTACATCACCACCAAGAACAAGCGCAACACCAACGAGAAGCTCCAGCTGCGCAAGTACAACCGTTACCTCAAAAAGGTAACGCTCCACAAAGAAGTGAAAAGCTAAAGACTTCGGCCCCCATGCTGTAATAAGACGTTTCTTGTGAAACGCTCACAGCGAGACCTCGGGAGCCGAGATCCTTTATCAGAAAAACCGCAAACCCCTTTCGGTCGCCAAGATCGAGAGGGGTTTTTCCATGCCCTTCGCTCGAGCGAAGCGGGTGCGCCCCAAACTTTTGACATCTGCGTGATCGGTGGCGGCATCACCGGCGCCGCGATCGCGCGCGACGCCGCGATGCGCGGCCTCGACGTGCTGCTCGTGGAGAAAAACGATTTCGCCTGGGGCACCTCTTCGCGCTCCTCCAAGCTGGTGCACGGTGGCGTGCGCTACCTTGAGAATCTTGAATTCAAGCTCGTCTTTGAGTCCACTCAGGAACGCGCCTTGCTCTGGAAAAACGCGCCCGACCTCTGCCGCCCCATTCCCTTCTTGTTTCCGGCCTACCGTGAATCGCGACTGCCTCTCTTTGCGCTCAACATCGGGCTCTGGCTTTACGACATCCTCTCCACCTTTCGCAGCCCAAGTCTGCACAAGCAGTACTCGGCGGACGAATGCCGACGCCGCGAGCCCGCGCTCAAGCAAAAGAATCTTCGCGGCGCGATCTTCTATTGGGATGGCGCCACGGACGACGCCCTGCTCACCCTCGCGAACGTCATCGATGCCCGCGACCACGGCGCCACTTGTCTCTCGCGCGTGGAAGTGAAGCAAATCGAGTGGCGCGCTCCCGAAGCGCACCTCGTACACTTCGAAGACCAGCTGAGCGGAGAGCGCCATCAAGTGCGCGCGCGTGTGGTGATCGGCGCCACCGGCCCCTGGACCGACCGCCTGCACGACACGCTGCGAGTCTTTGACGATCATCACCGCATGGCTCCCACACGGGGCTCGCACATTGTGGTCAAAAAAGAAAAGCTTCCGCTTCAGCACGCCGTCGTTATGACCCACCCCGAAGATGGCCGCGTGCTCTTTGCCATTCCCTGGCATTCGCACACCGTGATCGGTACCACAGATCTCTTTGACGACGATTCGCCCGACTCGGTGCGGATGATTCCCTCCGAATGCGACTATTTGATTCATTCGGCCCGGCACTTTTTTCCGGACCACCCTCTCGCCATCTCTGACATCGTCAGCACCTGGACGGGGCTGCGCCCCTTGCTCGCACCCCCCAAGGACGCCACTGCTTCGGAAGTCTCGCGCGATCACGAGCTCAAGTGGGACGAACGCGGTTACCTTTATATTACTGGCGGCAAGCTGACCACCCACCGTGAGATGGCCAAGCAAGCCGTCGACAAAGTGCTGGAGCGCAGCCTCGAATGGCTCGAACCGCTCGACGAAGCGCTTCCGCGATGTCCCACCAAGCATGCGCCCTTCCCCAGCCTGCCGCAGATTCATCAAGGTCTGGTGCGCGAATTTAGCCTCGACGCTTTGACCACAGAAGAAAGCGCCCTCGTGCGCGAAATGATCCGCACACAGATGATCTTGCACCTCGAAGACTTGCTCGTGCGACGCACGGAGATTTTCTACAAACACGAGGACAACGGTGTGGCTCTGATCCCATCGCTGCGCACGATCTTTTGCGAAGAGCTCGGGCTTAACGAACGCCAATGGGCTCAGCAAGTGATGGATTATCAAAAATATCTTGAGCACAACATTCAAGGGCCGCTCGGCCGAAGGGTGAGTGTAGCGCCATGAGATTTTTGGGGGGACTTTTCACTGCCTTCGCACTGAGCTTGGGGAGCTCCCCAGTCTTAGCCAAAGTGGCTGATGATGAGCACGTCTCGCGAGTGGCGCCCACCGCCGCGGGATTTACGATTCCCAACGCGCACTGGATCGCCGAGTCCAAAATCTTGCGCGCCAATAGGCCGCTCAGCCCTGATCACATCACAGAACTTCAAAAACACGGCATTCACAAAGTGCTCGTCTTTAAAGAATTCAGCAGTCCTGAAAGTCGCGAAACCTTGCGCAGGCTTTATACCGAACACGGCTTTGCGGATGTGGATATGCATTGGATAAAATTCCCTTGGCGTAACATCAAAAATTATCGCGAAACTTGTGAGCAAGTGGTCGAAGCCCTGAATTACATCAAAACGCACGAATCCGAAGGCGTGATTTTTCACTGCACCGTGGGCGAAGACCGCACGGGGCTACTGGCGGGAACCTTGCGCCAAGTACGCGATGGTTGGAGCCGAGAGCGCGCCTTTCGCGAAGAGATGTGTCCGCGCGGCTACGCCAACGGCAATCACGACAAAGACGATTATGTGAAATATCAAATTCACCGTGCGCTGAGTCCGCTTTTTGAATACCTCTCCGAGGCCGCCGCGCAAAAACACCTGAGCTGGAACGCGCTTTCCGTTAGCGTGTGTCAGGGAATTGACACTAAAATCGAGGCCTATAGAGCCCGCTACCAGTGGTGTCCCTAGCCCTTCGTTAAGGTTTGATGAATCTTTCGGTCACATCCCTGTAACATACAGATTTGTCAGCCTTTGCCCTTATCCTGCCCCGATTTTTGGACGACACTAAAGTATTGTAACTAAAATGGTTGTGATGAGGGGCTCTCCAATGAAATCTACAATGCGTCTTTTTCTATCGGTTGGATTCGTATTCAGTCTAGGGGCCTGCTCTGTGGTGATGGATTCTTCTGCCACCAAGGGACAACGGAATCCTAAAACGGCACCGATGCTGGGTGGGGTGTCTTCGTTTAGCGCTCCCCTCGCGACCTTTTCGACTACCGACAAGGCCCACGGATATTTTGAATGCAAAACCTCGAACGAATCTTCCTGGTCGGTGTGCAGCTCTCCCTACGACCTCTCGGACCTGCTGCCTGAACGCGGTGATGAAATCACCCTGCAAGTGCGCTCCTCAAGCGCCAGCGGCAAAACGGGCCCCGTGAGCGAAAAAATCATTCGACGAGGCCTTCCCAACTCTACGGTAAACGAAGACGTTCTGGTCATTCATGTGCTTGAGGACGATTCTTACCTTATCGGCGGCTCTTTCACGAACCGCGGCGGCGTTGCCGTAGATGATTTCGCTGCACTTCGAACAGATGGATCCTACTTTTCTATTTTTGAAGACCTGAATTCTGGTGCCGTTGCTTACGCTGTGGCCACACAAAGTGATGACAAAACCCTCATCGGAGGCTTTTTTTATTCTTACGGAGAGACGAACGTTGCCCGCAACCTCATACGTCTGAATGTCGACGGAAGCCTCGATACGACTTTTAACACCAACGCCGGCATCGGCTTTGATCAAGCGGTCAACGAGATCGTTGTACAAGACGATGGCAAGATTCTGGTGGGCGGCGCCTTCACCTCGTACAACGGCAACGCGGCCGTACCGGACAACATCATGCGACTCAACGCCGACGGCACCGAAGACACTTCCTTTAGCACCGATGCCGGAGTGGGAGCTAATGGCGAAGTCTTTGCCATTGCGGTGCAGAGCGATGGTAAGATTCTCGTCGGTGGCAACTTCACCTCTTTTGATGGCAACGCTGCTTCCCCTGATTTCCTTGTCCGACTCAACGCCGATGGCACCGAAGATGCCTCTTTCCGAACAAGCGCCAATGGCGGTTTTGATGGCGCTATCTACAATGTCGCCCTTCAAGGCGATGACAAGATCGTCTTGACGGGTGGATTTAACTCCTACGCGGGGGATAGCGATACCGGCTACGGCATCGCTCGACTCAATGCCAACGGCACCGAAGATGCCTCATTCCGAACAAGCGCTAATGGCGGTTTTAATGCCAGCACTCACGGCCTGGCGATCCAAAGCGACGGCAAAATTCTGGTGGGCGGCGAGTTTACAGAATACGCCGGTGATGCCAACAGTCCCCGCGGCATTATTCGCCTAAACTCTGATGGTACCGAAGACACCGCCTTTAGAAACAATGTCGGCGAGGGTTTGGACTCTCCTGCCCTAGATATCTTGATTCAAGGAGACGGTAAAATCCTGGCGAGCGGTTATTTCGTCGCTCTCAATGGCGACGTGAGCGCTCCGAACAACATCATTCGCCTAAACTCCGATGGTACGGAAGATTCTGAATTCAGTGCTAAGGTAGGAGTGGGCTTTGGCGAAGAGTCTCGAAGACTGGCCATGCGCAGTGATGACGTGATCATTTGTGTAGGCAGCTTCAAACACTTTGGCGCTAAGACTTCTGGCCCGAAAAAAATCGCTCGCTTCAATTCCTCAGGCGTTGAAGACACCACCTTTCACACCAACGCAGGTACAGGCTTTGATTTTTCTCCGGAGGCCATTGCCTCACAAAGCGATGGAAAAATCCTCGTCGGTGGCGAGTTTACGGCCTTTAACGACAATGCGGCTACTCCAGATAAAATCGTCCGACTCAATGCCAATGGTACCGAAGATACCGCATTCAGCACCAACGCCGGCTCGGGGTTTGACGGAAGTGTTAGCGCGATTGGCGTCCAAGCCGATGGAAAGATCGTCGTGAGTGGGGGCTTTACCTCTTATAACGGCGATGCGGGAGTTCCTGACTCCATCATCCGCCTCAATGCCAACGGCACCGTAGACACGAGCTTTAGCGCCAACGCGGGTACGGGGTTAGATGCTCTGGTAACGGCTCTCTCCATTCAAAGCGATGGCAAGATTTTGATTGGCGGACACTTCACCTCGTACGATGGAGATGCCTCTCTTTCTAATTATATCGCAAGGCTCAACGCCGATGGCACCATCGACACCACCTTTAACACGAACGTGGGTTCAAGTTTTGATTCCTACCTCGAATACCTCACGCTCCAGCCAGACGGTAAGATTCTCGCGAGCGGCTGGTTTGAAGTCTTCAATGGCAACGACACTTCCAACGGCATCGCCCGACTCAATGCTGATGGCACCTCCGATGTCGCCTTCAACGCTAACGTGGGCACCGAAGGGGGAAGTGGTTTTATGGGCATAGCCGTGCATAGCGACGGCAAGATCTTCGCCGGTGGCTGGTTTGAATCCTACAATGGCAACGGCAGCGCGCCCCACCATTTTATGGGCATCAATGCCGATGGCACCGAAAACACCGCCTTCAGTGCCAATGCTGGCGAAGGGGTTTACGATTGGATCGAAACGGTCGCCGTAGATTCGAAAGGCCGCGTTATGGTGGGTGGGTGGTTTACGCATTACGCCGGCAAACCCTCTCCCCGACATTTCATTCGCCTCGACCAGTCAGGTAATCTGCTAGATTAAGTAAAGAGATCAAAACCGCACGTTGGATGAGCTGGAATGCCCTCTCACCAAGTGTAAGTGGTTCACGTGAACGGGGGATTTGTGAAGATTTTCGTGAGAACTTTGCTCTCAGCTGGACTGGCTTTTCAGCTCGGTGCTTGTTCCCTGGTGGTTAACCATGCGGCCACGGAATCCCAGCAGCCTCCTAAAACGGCCCCGTTGTTAGGCGGTCTTTCTTCGTTTAGCAATCCTGAGGCCCGCTTCTCTTCCGACGATTCCGCTCACCGATACTTCGAGTGCAAAGCCTCCAATGAGTCTTCCTGGTCGCTATGCAGCTCTCCCTACGATCTTTCGGATCTGCTGCCAGAACGCGGCGATGAAATCACGTTGCAAGTGCGCTCTGCTAATGCCACAGGCAGTACGGGGCCTACGAGCGAGAAGCTCTTCCGTCGCGGTTATCCCAGTGCCACCGTAAACGAATATCTCAACACGGTGCACGTGCTACCCGATGATTCGTATATCATCACAGGTTCCTTTACCGGCATCGGCGGCGTGGCCGTGAAGGGCATCATGGCCATGAAGTCTGACGGAACTTATTCTTCTATTTTTGAAAATATCGACCCCGGCTACGTCTACAAAATCCTCAAACAAAGCGATGGAAAAATTCTCATCGTTGGTGACTTCCAAGCTTACAATTCCCAAACCCCGGGGCTGAGTGGCATTGTCCGACTCAATGCCGACCTCAGCGTCGACACCACCTTCGTCACCAATGCGGGAACAGGTTTTGACAATCCAGTTCGAGACGTCGCTCTCCAGAGTGACGGAAAAATCATCGCGGGTGGACAATTCACTTCTTACGACGGCGACGCCTCGGCTCCCGACAACATCATTCGCCTCAACGCCGATGGCAGCGAAGACCTGACCTTTAGGGCGAACGCGGGAGTCGGATTTGACAACCAAGTGTTCAGCCTAGCGGTTCAAAGCGACGACAAAATTGTGGTCGGCGGATGGTACGGTGCCTACGCCGGCAACGCCGCCACCCCCCAATCCCTGGCCCGACTCAATGCTGATGGCTCCGAAGACACGACGTTTCGCACCAATGCCGGCGTCGGCCCCGATAACCGGATTACCGCCCTCGCCATCCAAGGCGACGGGAAAATTCTCATCGGAGGTTACTTCAGCACTTACGCGGGCAATGCGAGTGCCCCCGAACGCATCGCAAGGCTCAACGTCGACGGCAGCGAAGACACGACGTTTCGCACCAATGCCGGTGGCGGCTTCAACAACGGCGCCAACAATGGTGTCGAAGAAATTGTCATCCAAGACGACGGCAAGATCCTGGTCGGCGGCACCTTCAATACTTATGGAGGCAACGCCTCCGCTCCCGACAACATCATTCGCCTCAACGCCGACGGCACCGAAGACACCGCATTTCGCGCTAACGCGGGGTCCGGATTCGACGCGGGGGTCATAGGCATCTACGTCCAAGACGACGACAAGATCTTGATCGGTGGAGAGAGCTTCGATTCCTACGATGGTAGCCCCACCCCTCACAACCTGCTTCGCCTCAACAGCGACGGTAGCGTGGACTCAAGTTTTAGCGCCACGGTCAAAGGTGGATTTCAAGAAAGTGTGGCCACGTTTTTGCAACTTGACGACGAAACGATCGTCAGCGGCGGAGACCTCGTCCATTTTGGAAACGACGCGGACGCCCCCGACGGCATTGCCCGTTTTAACGCCGACGGTAGCGAAGACACCGGATTCCTCGCCAATGCCGGAGCTGGTATCGATAGCTTCGTCTCTGAGATCGCTGCCCAGAGCGACGGCAAGTTGATCATGGGTGGCGGCTTCACCACTTACGCGGGTGACAGCGCCACTCCGAACGGAATCCTTCGCCTCAATGCCGATGGCAGTGAAGATTTGACCTTTAGGACTAACGCAAATTCTGGCTTCAATGGACCGGTACATGCCCTCGCCGTTCAGAGCGATGACCAAATCATCGTCGGCGGAAGCTTCACCAATTACCGGGGAATCGTTGCCACCCCCGGCAACATCGCGCGCCTGAGCGCCGACGGTGTTGTAGACAACAGCTTTACCAACAACATCGTCATGGGCTTTGACGCTCCGATCTATGCCCTCGCGATTCAAGCCGACGGCAAGATTCTCGTGGGTGGGCAGTTCACATCTTTGGAGGGCGACGCCGGCACACCCGATTACATCGTCCGACTCAATGCTGACGGTACTGAGGACCTAAGCTTCCGGGCGATCGCTGGATCGGGCTTTGATTCCTACGTCGACGACATCGTGATCCAAGACGATGGCAAGATTCTCGTGGCGGGTTGGTTTGAAAATTACAATGGCGCCAACATCAGCAACGGCGTGGCGAGACTCAACGCCGACGGAAGCTCTGATACGACGTTCAATAGCAACTTCGGCACCGGAGCGGGCGACGGACTTTATGCCATGGCCCTGCAGAACGATGGCAAGATCGTGGGCGTGGGCTACTTTAGCGATTACAACGGCGACGCGGACGCCCCTAACAACCTCATCCGTCTCAATAGCAACGGCAGCGAAGATCTGACCTTTAGAACGAACGTTGGCGAAGGTTTGCACGATTGGGGTGAAGACATCGCGGTAGATTCACAGGGCAGAATTTTGGCCGGTGGGGACTTCAGCACCTTCAACGCCATCGCTGGCCTCACTCACTTTGTCCGTCTTTTTTCGGACGGATCGCTTTTCGACTAAGGTCGTGCTGAGGCTTCTTTGATCAACTTCTGGTACTCGTAAAAGGCCGGGCGCTTGGTGAATTTGAGATCCTTGGCCCGACCCGAAGGCGGGTACTCCACGCCCACGAGGCCAAAGCGCGGCCCCAGCCCTTCGCTCCACTCAAAATTATCGGTGAGCGACCAATGGATATAACCTAAGAGCGGCACTTTGGATTTGTTCGAGGCCGCAAGCGCCGCCGCGACATGGTCGCGCAAAAACTTAGAACGCAAACGGTCACCCTTATCCGCAGTGCCGTTTTCGGTGATCATGATGGGTATCCCCTCTGGCGCCATCGCCTTCCAGGCCGCAAAGACGCGCTCGAGCCCTTCAGGATAGACTTCCCAGCCCATGTCGCTCTTTAATTTTGCCTCCGCATTCTCGGCAATTTTCACGTGCGGAGCGGCAGCGGTAAATTGCACGAGCATGCGTCCGTAATAATTCACTCCAAGAAAATCGATCAGCGGCCCCTGGCCCGGAAACGAAAACTTCTTGGGCTTAGAGCCCATGGCTTCGAAAGTGACCTTGCGCTTGAGAATCGCTTCCAAAAAGAGCTTATTAAAAAAACGGTTCGTGTAGGTCGCAAGAAAATGATCAAGCGGGTTCCAGCGCGAGTGCGGATCAAAGAGACGCCAGTGCGTGGCGATGGAAATTTTTAAAAGCGGATTGGCCGCCTTCATCGTCGTATAAGCTCGAGCATGCGCCATAGCCAGATGATAGGCTGCGAGCGAAGCGCCCTCGGTGTCGTTCACTTTGCCAGGCGGCCACATGCCTTGCAAATAACCAAAGGAGACTTGCACCATGGGCTCGTTGATCGTGAGAATATACGAAAGCTTGGTGCCCAAACGTTTTTGCACCTCACGCGCGTAGCGCTCAAAATGCGTATCAAATTTCGGACTTGTGAGGCCACCCTGATCGGCGAGCCATCCCGGCAATGCAAAATGCAGCAGTGTCACCACTGGTTCGATGCCACGCGCGCGAGCGGCGTCGAGCACACGCGAATAACGCGCAAATGCCTTGTCATCGAAAACTCCTTCGCGCGGTTCCAGGCGTTCCCAGGCGAGCGAAAAACGAAAGGCATTGGCGCCGAGTTCTTTGACCCACTCGAGGTCGCGCTCAGGCTGGTTCCAAAAATCCGTAGCAAGATCTGCGTTCGTGCCGTCGTGCACTTTGCCCGCAGTGTGAGTCCAGCGACGCCAATCGGAATCTGCGGGAGAACCTTCGACTTGAAACGACGCGTGGGCGGCACCCCACAAAAATACGGCGGCGGGCAGAGAAATCATGCCAATAGGTTTTTCAAGGCCGCGTCGATTTTGTCAAATTTGAATTTGTAACCCGAGCCGAGAGTTTTGACAGGGATCACGCGCTGACCTTCGACGAGCATGTCTGCGGCTTCGCCCACGATCACATAGAGCGCAGGACCAGGCACTGGCAAAAGAGACGGGCGGTGCAGCGCCTTGCCGAGCGCTTTAGAGAATTCTTTGTTGGTGATCACTTCGGGCGCCACGGCGTTGAAAGGGCCGCTCATCGCGGAGGTCTCGAGTGCGTGGATCAAGAGACCCACCGCATCGTCGATGTGCACCCATGGAAAAAACTGTTTTCCGAATCCAATAGGACCACCGAGAAACGCCTTGAAGGGCGGGAGAAGTTTTTTGAGCGCTCCGCCATCTTTGCCGAGAATCACGCCAAAGCGCACGATCGCAGTGCGAATTCCAAATTGCCGTTCGGCTCGCTGGGCTTCGGCTTCCCATTCGCGACAGACGAAGGCGAGAAAATCCGTGCCCGACTCCGAGCTCTCGTCGAAAGTGGCTTCGACACTGGCGCCATAGAATCCTACCGCCGAAGCGTTTACGAGCACCTGCGGCCCCTTGCCGCCTTCGCGCGCCACCGACATCGCGTTCACAATGGCGTGCGTGCCTTCGACGCGCGAGGAATGAATGAGCGATTTGTAATCGACATCCCAGCGTTTGGCGAAGAGTCCGGCGCCCGCCAAATTGATGACGGCATCGCAGTCTTTGAGTTGCGATTTCCAGTTGTGGTCTTTGCGCACGTCGAGCACGAGCGACTCATGATTACGATTTTTAAGGGCTTTTTGTAGGTGTTTGCCTACGAATCCGGTTCCACCGAAGATTGCAACTTTCATGATAGTGCTAGTTATACTTCTCACCCCTCAACTCTGCTACAATGATTTATACCGATGAAAAAAGGTCTCGTGGTGGAAATTTTCGGATGCGATGTCGACGCCGCTTGGACTGCGGGGCGTCTCGCCGAACGCGGGGAAGTCGTCACATGGTATTTCAACACCCCGAGGTGGGGCACGCGACCCCAGAAGCTGCACGCCCGCCACTACCGCGCTCTGGTGCAGTGGCTCTCTGAAAAAGGTCGTCGCGTAGACTTTCTGCTCACCTCTCCAGAGATTGAAGGCTGGAAGGTTGGTGAGGGTACCTATTCCTACGATTTTCCTTTTCTCGGCTCCGAATTGAGTCGCTGGGTCGACACGCAAAAACTTTTCCTCGAGCTCAAGCAAGTCGCCAAAGAGCTCGGCGTGCGCATCGTGGAGTGCGAGCGTTTTCCAGCGCCCGATTGGACCGACACCAAGCTGCGCGTACTCACCTGCGACGCCGACCCGCTTGTGGATTGGCCCAAAGCGCTCTTCAACCAGCACCGCAAGCTCGAACGCATCGACCTCTGCGAAACGAGCTATCCCTCCGATCCCCTGGGTCCGAACACAGGTCGCATCTATCACTTTGGCTCGACGCTCGGGCTCCTCGAACCTCATAGTGCCACGCAGTCCTCGCTCTCGCTCTTTGACGAGAATTCCGAGGCCATCGCCCGCTGCCTGCGCGCCCTGCAGAACCCCCTCTCTTCGGCGCCCTCTTATTTGCGCGCCCTCTGCATGCAAAACATGGGCGCCAAGCGCCGCTTCAGCACCTTGTGGCACGGACGCTCGCGCATCGATGCCCCGGGCATCATCATGATGGGCTCGGCCATGGGCAACCTGCACCCGGCTGCCGGCCTCGACCTGGAATACCGCCTCAAGCAATCCCTCGATTTTGTGGAGTATTTTGAAGCGCGCCGCGAATCCCTCGCGGAATCGATGCATGCTTTTGCTGAAACCTGGAACCGCCAGACCGAAAAACGCTTTTTAAAAGCCTACAAATCCTCTCGCATGTGGGTGCGCGGCCTGCGCCGCCACCAATCTGTGCGACAGACCGTAGCGGCGGCCACCCTGCTGCCCCAGTTTCTACGTGAAGCCTTAAAATCTCCTCTCTAAGGCCCCTCCGCCTGTGGTATAGAGATCCCAACTTTCAGATTCATTAGGAGGATCTCTAGACACATGGAAACACTCGTTGGCAAAAAGGCCCCCCATTTCGAAACCGAAGCGTCCGTTGGACAAGACTTTGTAAACATCAAACTCGATGATTTCAAAGGCAAGTACGTCTGCCTTTTCTTTTACCCTCTCGACTTCACTTTCGTGTGCCCAACGGAACTGCACGCGTTCAATGAAAAAGTCGAAGAGTTCAAAGCCCGCAACTGCGAGCTGATCGCTTGCTCGATCGACAGCAAGTTCTCGCACGCCGCTTGGCTGCGCACCCCCAAAGACAAAGGTGGCATTGAAGGCATTCAGTACCCCATCCTTTCGGACGTGCACAAGACCATCGCGCGCAGCTACGGCACTTTGTTTGAAGAAGCCGGCGTTGCTTTCCGCGGTCTCTTTTTGATCGACGCGAACCAAATCGTTCGTCACGCCACCATCAACGACCTGCCGCTCGGCCGCAACGTTGACGAAGCCCTTCGCGTGCTCGACGCCATTCAGTACCACGAAGAAAACGGCGAAGTGTGCCCCGCCAACTGGAAAAAAGGCGCCAAAGCCATGAAAGCCACCAACGAAGGCGTTTCGGGCTACCTCGCTGACTCGTCGGCAAACTAGTTTTTTTAAAACGCAAAACCCCGCAGTCTCCGACGTGAGCCTGCGGGGTTTTTTTATATAGAACCTAGTTCCTTAACCCGCTACTTGAACCTGGCACCCCGAGGCCCCGTCGCACGCACAACGAAGGCAGGCGTGTACAGACTTATTTTGAGAGTTCCGGTAGACTCACCTACCCGCACTTAGCAGATAGAATTCATGCGCGAAGGGTTGGTTCAGCGATGGCTGCTACTCTTAGGAATCGGTGGCGCCGTGATCGCCGAAGCCTCAAACGTTCAGAGGCACCCGCACGAGGCGAATTCGGAATGCGTTCCCCTACTCGTGGCCACCACCCATGGCGGCGACGCCCTGCTGAATGCCGTTCTCGACGGACTCGCGTCGCGCCACCTCGACACGCTCCATCGCGCGATCGCGCTCCTGCCGAACCTCGATGTCAAGTCCATGAATCCCGATCGCCGCCAGCGTACCTTGGCCGTGCTCGTACCCGCACTGCGACGCCTCGCCACCGACGATTCTCTGAGCGATGCCGTCCTTGAGCCCGTGTGGGCGAGTCTTTACGACTTTGGCGATTTCTAGATCCAAACAAATACGATCAAGGTGTCGGGTATGAGTAGCGGGTTAAGGAACTAGGTTCTTTTCAGATTTAGATCCTTAACCTACAAGTCTTGAGTAGAACCACACTTGCACCACGATCAGTGCAAACGCCGACCAATAAGCCCATTTGACCTTAGAGAAGAGCCCGAGGATAAGGCCCACCAAAGCCAAGAGTGCGGGCACTGGCCAGAGATAGAGCGCCACCCCACCTTGGGCCTCGTGATAAACATACCAAAGAATGTACAAAGTCATGCCGAAGGCCGCGAGACTGCTAATGAGAGAAGCGATACGCATCTCTCGATACTACGCGTGAGCCTGGTGACACGCAACGAAGGCTCGAGCTCTCGAGAGTTGTAAAAAGGCTACAATAACGGAATCAACCTTTGATGGCCGTTTTGACTTGCTCCACCACATAGGCGATTTCATCATCGCGCATGTACGCAAAGCACGGCAGGCACAGAATCTCGGAGCAAATCTTGGTTGAGTGACCATTGTCGATGCTCGAGTAGAGATGCTTCGAAGCGGCTTGGGTGGATTTCATCGGCACAGGGTAGATGACACCGGTGGCAACGCCCATTTCAGCAAGGCGCGATTGAACTTTGTCGCGGCGTTTGCCATCGATCCTCAGCAGCGCAATGTAACCGTTCTCATAAACGTCTTCGTGCGGGCTGAGCACTTGCAGCGGCAAGTTCGCTAGTTCTTCGCGGTAAATGCCCTGCACGCGGCGGCGGCTGCGGATACGCGTCGGCAGATGCTCGAGCGCGAGATTCATAAATGCCGCCTCGAAAGCCCCAAGGCGCGAGTTCCAGCCCACGTATTCGTAATCGTAGTGCGAAGAGCGACCGTGGTTGGCGAGCTGACGAACCTTTTGCGCGACATCCGCGTCGGCGCAGAAAACCGCACCAGCATCACCCGAAGCACCGAGCACTTTGGCGGGATAAAAACTTGTCGTCGCGTATTCGGCGCTACCGATGAGTGAGGCGGATTGGTAGCGCGTGCCGATAGACTGCGCACAGTCTTCGATGAGGGCGATCTCGTGACGCTTGCAAAAAGCGCGGATCGCGTTGATCTCTTGGTCAGCCCATCCGTAGAGGTGCACGAGAATGATCGCCTTCGGTCGGTGCAAGCGCGCGGCGAGTTCGAGCACGTCGACGCCGAGGTGCAGATGCTTAGGATCCACATCCACGGTGATCGGCAGTGCGCCTACGTTAACCACGGCTTCAAAGGCCGCCCAAAAATTCAAATCACAAACAAGAACCTTGTCATCCGGACCAACGTCGAGCGCGCGGAGGAGCAACTGCAAAGCATCGGTACCATTGGCGCACGAAATCGCGTGCGCAGACTCGGTGTATTTTTTGATACCAAGTTCGAAGTTTTGCACTTCGGGGCCACCCACGAATTGGGTTCCCAAAGTCATTTTGCGATGTTTTTCGGAGAGCGCTTCAACGAAGCCCTCCTCATAACGGGAAAGGTCAATAAACGGAACGGACATCGTCGCTTTGGCGCTCATGAACTCCTTACTTTAATGCACTTGGTAGTGGATATAAAGGGCCGTAAAATTCGGAACGTTGACGCTTCAGTCCTGCGCCGCCCGTATTCTGTGCGCAAAATGTGACACCCGGAAACGCGGCTTCCACCGCCTCTCGATAAGCCCGATTGCAAGCGTAAGAAAAACCCGCCACTTCGGCGCTCCAAAGTTGGGCGCATTTTGTGAGTGTTTGATGAGCGTAACCTTCGGGATTTACCGCATAGCCAAAAGGATCGTGAAACCACAGATCCGCAGGTTTTTGAGCGGCCTGGATTGCCGTTTCGAGGCTAGCGTAGATGCGCGGCATTTCAAGCCGCCCCTCGCGCAGTTCGCGTGCCAAGCCTTCGCCGCCTGCCTGCCCGAGCGCGGTCGCCACGAAGGCCGCCACTTCGTGCGCCGTGTTCTGCCAGCGCTCTAAGCCTGCTTCAAAATAAGCCGTTTCTTTTTCGATGACGAAATACTCGCACTCGAGGCCCAGCGCGCGCGCCGCAAGCGACCACAGCACCCAATTGGTGCCCGGCCCCAGGCCAAACTCGCCCAACACCACGCGCCGGAGGCCGCGCTCGCGCAGGGCCGCGTCGAGGGCGGGTGCCACAAAGGCCGTCCAGGACTCCGTAAAGGCGCCCTTGGTGGATCGAAACGGTTCGGAGATCTCATTGCTCCACAGTGTGGGCGAGCCATCGCGCGTTTTGATCCAGATATAGCTATCGTCGCCGGCGGCCATAGGGGGCTTCTAGAGCGTAATGGCAAATTCTGGCAAGAGCCAAGCCACCTCGAGCATTTTGCTTGCTTGGACACTAGGCTTTTGGGTACTCCTAAGTTCATGAAAATTCTCGTGGGTCTCAGCGGTTCCATCGCTACTTACCGCTCTCCCGACTTCGTAAAAGCTCTGGTGGCACGAGGTCACCAGGTGCGCGTGGCGCTCACCGCTTCCGCCTCGAACTTTGTCGGAGTTAAGAGCCTCGAGACCTTCGCCGGATCCAAACCCTACACCCACGATCACTTCGATCCCGAACATCTCGGAACCGACCACATCGACGTCGCCCGCTGGGCCGATGCCATGGTGATGTATGGCGCCACTGCCAACTCGCTCGGCAAATGGGCCAATGGTCTGGCGGATGATTTCCTCAGCACCCAATACCTCGCCTTCCGTGGCCCCGTGGTGATTGCCGCCGCCATGAATCCCCAAATGTGGGCACACCCGGCCGTCAAAGCCAACGTCGCGAAACTCCAGAATTACGGCAACCGCTTTTGCGGCCCCATCGCGGGCGTCGTGGCCTGCGGCGAAGAGGGCATTGGTCACATCGCCAGCATCGAAGACATCGTCGCGATGGTCGAAGCCGCGCGGAGCTGAATCAGCAATGAAAGTGTTAATCTCCGCCGGACCGATGCGCACTTACATCGATCCCATTCGCTACGTGCAAAACTCGTCTTCGGGCGTGCTCGGACTCGAAATCGCGCGCGCATTAAAAGCGCGAAATCCCCATCTTGAGATCACCTCGCTTGTAGGCCCGGTGGATTCGGCCGTGCGCGAAGGTTTTGCCGAGCTCGGCTCCGTGCTCCCCTACGCCACTGCGCAGGACTATGAGCGAAACCTTCTCCCAGCCTTCACCACTTGCGACCTCTTTGTTTCGTGCGCGGCGGTGCTGGATTTTTCGGTGGACACCTCGCCCACCAAACTCGCCCGTCAAGACCTCGAAAACCTTCCCGAGCTGCGCCTGCCCAAGGCGAACGTGCCCGATTACGCCGGCTGGGTGGGCAACGAGTTCAAAACCGCACGACAAAAAATCTTTGCGTTTTCGCTGGATACGGCCGCCGAAGCCTCGGCCATCATGCGCGCCAAAGAGAAGGTGCTCGATAAGAATGCCGACTGGATCTTTGTCAATTTTGCTACCGACACGCAGGGCCCCGAAAAAAGCCTCAGCTCGGGCGTGATCCTCAACCACCAGGGAGACATCGCCAAAAGGCTCCGTGAGAGCCCCAAAGCGCTCATCGCTGGTGAAATCGCTGATTTTCTAATAAAGGAGACCCCACTGCTATGAAAACTCTCGTCAAAACTCTCACCCTTTTCTTTGTCCTAGGCAGCGTGTCGACCGTGCGTGCCGAAACCAAATCCAAAATTTTCTGGATCGAAGACGATTCGGAATTCGACCTTTCCGAAAAGTCCTCTAACCGCGAGCTCAAGCGCCGCGTGCGCCAACTCGAGCGCGCCGTTGCGCAGCTTCAGCGTCGCGTCTTTGAACTCGAATACAAAGACGGCAAGTCCCCTCTCCCCTCGCCCACCCCCGAAAAAGCAAAAAAGTTTACCTGCTACATCGAAACCCCTTTTGAAGGCCTCGTCTCCGAAACCCGCGAGTCGAGGACCGAAGCCCAAGCGGCCGTGGTCAAAACTTGCGGCGAGAAGACTTCCAATTCTCTGAACTGCAAAATTGCCAACGCGAAATGTGGAGAGTGAGTGATCTCGACCGAGCGCCCCCAGCGTCGCTGGAATTATTTCAAGCATAACCTCGTCGAGAAATTCGGCACTGTCGTTTACAAAGTCGGAGTCGATGCAGGCTTCGATTGCCCGAACCGCGACGGCACCAAAGGTTTTGGCGGCTGTGCCTACTGCTCTCAAGAGGGCTCGCTCTCGCCCCACCAAGACCCCAAACTGGGCATCGTCGACCAAATCCAAAAGGGTTTGGCCTTCACCAAGCGCCGCTATGGCGCCGAAAAGTACATCGCCTACTTTCAAGCCTTCACCAACACCTACGCTCCTGTGGAAACGCTCAAGGAGCGCTTTGAAGCTGCGCTCTACGACCCTGCCATCGTCGGCCTCAGCATTGCCTCGCGCCCCGACTGCATCAACCGCGAGAACGTGGAATACATGGCGAGCCTCGCCGAACGCCTGCCCTATTTCACCGTGGAGCTGGGCTTGCAAAGCGCGCACCAGAACCGTCTCGAATGGGTGAACCGCCAGGAGACGAGCGACGACTACGTACAGGCGATGGCGCTACTGAACGAATACAAAATTCCTGTGATCACGCACGTGATCCTCGGCTTTCCTAATGAGAGCCGCCAGGACATGAGCGAGACCGTGCGCCTCGCGCAAGATTGCCGCACGGCGGGCATCAAACTGCAAATGCTCCACGTCATCAAAAAGACGAAGCTCGAGCACCTCTACCACAAAGAAAACTATTCGCTGATGGATATGGAAACTTACGGCCACCTTGTGGTGGACCTCGTGGAGCGACTCGATCCACAGATTGAAATTCACCGCATCACCGGCGAAACGCATTCCTCACAGCTCGTGGCTCCGCAGTGGGTCACCGACAAAGGAAAATTCTTTCAGTGGTTCCACGCCGAACTTGAACGCCGCGACACGTGGCAGGGCAAGTTCGGCTGGGATTCCATGCCGCTCTGATCTATTTGCCGTGGCAATGCTTGTATTTTTTGCCACTGCCACAGAAACACGGATCGTTGCGTCCAACCTTCGGCCCTGAAACCACAGGCTTGGTGACCGCCTCTTCTTTGGGCAACTCACCGCCTTCGCGAGTCTTGGAGAGATCGTCCATACGCTGCTGCTGATATTTGCGCATAAAGGAGAGCGCAGCACTCACACCGGCAGGAGGAGCGGCCGGCGCAGCTTCGGCAGCCGGTGACGGAGCCGAAGCTCCCGCACCCGCGTCGATCGTGCCCGGCGTTTCGGCGTCGAGCGAGGGTCCCTGCATCTGCAGGTTCTCGATCTCGCGCTGACGCTCTTCCATCTGACGACGCTGCTGTGCCTGCTCTTCGGGCGAGAGGATTCTCACCGTATAGAGGCGCGAGAGTGCGGTCTGACGGATGGCCTTGTCGAGAAGCTTGAAGAGCGCGAAGCCCTCTTTGCGGTACTCCACAAGAGGATCTTTTTGCGCGTAACCGCGCAGGTGGATGCCTTCTTTGAGGTGGTCGAGCGCCAAGAGGTGCTCTTTCCAGTGGTGGTCGAGGCTCTGAATAAAGAAATGTTGCTCGAGTTCGCGCATCGTTTCGGCGCCGTACTCGGCTTCTTTGCGGGCGTAAACTTCGCTCGCACGCTCGCCGATCCATTTCACAAGGTCATCGACACTCGTTTTGGAGCCGAGTTGCTTTTGAAGTTCTTTGACCTGCGTATCGTCGATGCGCAGAGCGAAACTCGACTGCACGGCCTCGGAGAGAGCTTTCCAGTCCCAATCGGTCACGTCGATCTTGGCGTCGGCAAATTGCGAAACCACGTCCCAGGCAAATTCGCGGCTAAGATCCGACACGAGTTCCTTGGTGTTCTTGCCTTCGAGCACAAGGCGGCGCATGGAATAAATCACTTCGCGCTGCTTGTTGAGAACGTCGTCGTATTTCAGCAAATGCTCGCGCTGATCGAAGTGGTGCATTTCCACTTTCTTCTGTGCCGATTCGATGGACTTCGACACGAGGCGATCGCTGATGGGCACATCCTCCTCCATGCCGAGGCGATCCATGATGGCGATCACGCGATCGCTCGCGAAAATACGCATCAAATCGTCTTCGAGTGAGAGGTAGAACTGACTCGAACCCGGGTCACCCTGACGACCCGAACGACCGCGGAGCTGGTTGTCGATACGACGCGATTCGTGTCGCTCGGTACCGATCACGTGTAGACCACCGGTTTCCACGACGCCCGAGCCGAGCACGATGTCCGTACCACGACCGGCCATGTTAGTGGCGATCGTCACCGAACGGCCCTGACCGGCGTTGGCGATGATCTCTGCCTCACGCTCGTGCTGTTTGGCGTTCAGCACGTTGTGCGGAATGCTGAGTCGCTGCAAGAGCTTGGAGATGCGCTCCGACTTGGCGATGCTCACCGTACCCACAAGAACGGGGCGACCGGCGTCGTATTTTTCTTTGATGTCTTGCACCACCGCACGGAACTTGCCCGCTTCGTTGCGATAAACAAGGTCGTGAGGATCTTTACGGCTCACCGGACGGTTGGTGGGGATCACCATCACGCCCAAGCCATAGATCTTTTTAAATTCGGCGGCTTCGGTTTCGGCAGTACCCGTCATGCCCGAGAGCTTGTTGTACATACGGAAATAGTTCTGCAGTGTGATCGTCGCGAGCGTTTGGTTCTCGCTCTGGATGGGCACGCCTTCTTTGGCTTCGACCGCTTGGTGCAAACCGTCCGACCAGCGGCGGCCAGGCATCAGGCGACCCGTGAACTCGTCGACAATGATGACTTCGCCGTCGCGCACCACATAGTCGATGTCTCGGCGCATGGTTGCGTAACCGCGCAAGCTCGAGTGTACGTGGTGCACGAGCTCGAGATTCTCAGGGCCGTAGAGGTTCTCTACTTGCAGAAGTTGCTCCACGCGGCGCACGCCATCTTCGGTGAGCGTCACGTTCTTGGATTTTTCGTCGTGGGTAAAGTCCACGTCTTTTTTCAGCAGTTTCACGGCGCGGTCGGCAACGTAATAAAGGTCTGTCGAGCCTTCCGAGGGGCCCGAGATGATGAGCGGCGTGCGCGCCTCGTCGATAAGAATCGAGTCCACTTCGTCCACGATCGCGAAGTTCAAATCGCGCTGCACGTAGTACTCAAGCGAGGGTTTCATGTTGTCGCGCAGGTAATCAAAGCCGAACTCGTTGTTCGTGCCGTAGGTGATGTCAGCGGAGTACTGAATTTTTCTCTCTGCCGAATCCATGGAGTTCAGAATGCAACCCACCTGCAGGCCGAGGAAGCGGTGAATGCGGCCCATCCACTCGGAGTCGCGCTGGGCGAGGTAGTCGTTCACGGTGATGACGTGAACACCTTTGCCGCTGAGGGCGTTGAGATAGGAGGCGAGCGTGGCGACGAGCGTTTTGCCCTCACCGGTTTTCATCTCAGCGATGTAACCCTTGTGGAGACACATACCGCCGATCAGCTGCACGTCGAAGTGACGCATGCCGAGCACCCGGGCGCCGGCTTCGCGGCAAACCGCAAAGGCTTCGACCAGGAGGCTGTCGAGCGACTCGCCCTTGGCGATGCGCTCCTTAAACTCTGCTGTTTTGGCCTGGAGGGCGGCGTCGCTGAGCTTGCGCATTTCAGGGTCAAGGGCATTGATTCGCTGGACCAGAGGCAAAAGCTTTTTGATTTCGCGATCACTTTGGGTTCCAACGATTTTTTTAATGGCGTCGCCGAGAAGCATAACGCTGCGAGACTAGCACCGGAATTTGCGGACTTAAAGCTTTTGCCCCGCCCAGGGCCAATTTCTGCCGTGCGCCATTGATCTTTGCCGCGCCCCATGTTGAGCTTCAGGGTTATAGATTATGGCCGCCAAAGTACTCATTATGGGCAAAAAGGACGATGCGCTCTTTCAGCGTCGTCGCGATCAGCTCGAGGCCCTCTGGCAACGCGAGGGGCTGGATCCCATCCGGGACATCACCAAAACCCCCGACTTTGCCGTCGTTCTGGGGGGTGATGGCTCCCTTTTGTCGGCGATCCGCAATCTGGGTGAGTTTCGCTACCAGGTGCCCGTGCTCGGCGTCCACATGAGTCCGGGTCTAGGGTTTTTGCACACTTTGCGCTACCCCAAGACCAGCGGCGAAGAAGAACCCTTCTTCAGCAAAGTCGCCGAGCTGCTTCTCACCAAATCTTACAGCATCCAGCGCCGCTGGGGACTCGAGGCGAGTTGCATCTCGTCTCAGGGCGAAGCCACCGTCGATTTTTGGTCCATGAACGACATCGTGATCTCCAAGAGCCACATCTCGCGCATCCTGGCGCTCGACGCCAAAGTGAATGGCAACCTCATTCTCTCGAACCTCAAGGGCGACGGACTCATTGTGAGCTCTGCCACGGGATCCACGGGCTATTCCCTCAGCGCCGGCGGACCGGTACTCGACCCACTCCTGCAAGCGATGGTCATCACGCCCGTGTGCCCACACCGCCTCTCGCAGCGTCCCTTCGTGCTAAGTTCCGATAGCGAAATCGACATCATTCCTCGTCCGGGCAAGAACACCTCCTTTCTCACGGCCGACGGACAGAGCGGCATCGAAGTTGCCAGCGGCGATCGGGTGCACGTGCGCACCGCCAAATCCGCCGTGCAATGGATCATCCCCAATGTGCAACCCGGGCTCGAGAGCCAAAGTTATTTTGAATCTCTGCGCACCAAGATCGGCTTCGGAGGCGAATCGTGATCCGGCAGATCCGCGTAGCCAATTTTGCGATCGTGGAAGATGGCACCATCGTCCTCGATGCGGGCATGACCTGCTTTACAGGCGAGACGGGCGCGGGCAAAACGCTGCTTCTCGAAGCCATCGGTCTGCTCTTAGGTGCCAAAGCCTCTTCGGAACTCGTGCGTGAAGGCGCCGAGTTCGCCGAAGTCGAAGGCCTCTTTGAGCTCGGTGATCAGCCCCAACGCCTCGCCTCGCTCGAAGCCATGGGCTTCGACGCCGAAGACGGCGGCGCCGATCTTGTCATCCGCCGCGAAATCGCCGGATCCAACACCAAAAAAAACCGCATTTGGATTCAGGGCAAGATCGCCACGCGCAAACAACTGCACGAGATCCTCGGCGACTGGATCGAAGTTTCGGGACAACACGAATTCTTGAAGCTCGCCAACGCCGATTACCTGCTCGGCACGCTAGATCAGTTCGCAGGCCTACGCGACGAGGCTGCCCGTTTTGCGCAGGGTTACCACAACTATTCTGCCACTCGCTCCGAATTAAAACGCCTCATTGCACTCAAGTCGGAGCAGGATACCAAGCTTGATTTCTTTCGCTTTCAAGTCGAAGAGCTCAACCGCGCGGGTATCAGCGACGAATTGCCGAACCAAGAAGCGGAGCTCATTGAAATGCGCAACCGCCTGGGTTCGGTCGAAAAAATTCGCGAAACCACCGGTAAGGGCATCCTTCTTCTCGAAGGCGACGAAAGCGCCCCCGGCGCCCTCCCGCAAACCCAAGCGCTGGTGCGTGAGCTGCGCGGTCTCGACAAATTTGGCGCCGAGTTCAGCGACCTTTTGAAGCTCGCAGAAGAGAGCGAAACTTCGCTGCGTGAATTGACCCGTGAAGTGGGCCGCCTCGCGGTGTCGGTAGAAGCCGACCCCGAAGCCCTCGAAGCCGCCGAAGAAAAGCTCTCTCAACTCTCGCGCCTCAAACGCAAGCACCAACGCGACACCCGCGGTCTGGTGGAACTGCGCCAAGACTTGATGGCCCAATTGCGTGACCTCGAATCTTCGGACGAACGCATCGGCGTCATCGAGCGAGCGCTCGCCTCACAGCAAAAAAATCTCGAGCAGCTTTCTGCCAAACTCTTTCTGCGCCGGCGAGAATCCGCCAAAACCTTTGCCCAGAAGTGGCAACAGGGCGTGCAAGAGCTAGGCATCACGCACGCGATACTCGAATTCCAAGTGCTGCGCGACGAAGACTTCAATGAAAAGGGCGGCATGAGTGTGAACGTGCTCTTTTCCGCCAACCCCGGCACCAAGCCGCTGCCACTCGCCAAGATCGCTAGCGGCGGCGAACTTTCGCGACTCCTCCTCTCGCTCAAGCACATCGTGGCTAGCAAATCGGAAGTCGGCGTCTACCTCTTCGATGAGGTGGACACCGGCATCGGCGGCAAAACCGCACAGGTCGTGGGAGAGAGGCTTCGCCTCATCGCAAGCAGCAACCAAGTGCTTGTGGTTTCGCACCTGGCACAAATCGCCGCACACGCACACCACCATTTTTCCATCGAAAAATCCCTGCATCGAGGCAAGATGCAAACCCAAATTCGCAAGCTGGCCTCTAAGGAACGTACTCTCGAGCTCGCGCGCATGCTGGGCGACCCTGAGTCGAATTCGGCACAAAAACTGGCCCGCGAGATGATCAGCTCAGCAACCCAATAATAGGCGTGATTTTATGATTCTCGATACCCGCGAATACCTCGACCAAGCCCGCATCGCGGTGGGCTCCCTTACCGACATCCGTTCGGCAGCGATCTTTCTGAGCCAGCGCCGCACGAGCGGTTTTCGAGGCTCGAGCACTGGCAATAGCATTGAGCCCACGAGTGAGCGCGACTACGGCCTGCGCATCTGGGTGCAGAAGGCCGACGGGGAATGTTATTTCTCGCTCTTTCCGCTCGGCGACCCCAAGCAGCTCGCCAGTGAGATCAAATCGGTGCACGACGCGGGTCGCTGGGTGCATGCCTCGGCCACCTGGCCCTTTGGCGAGATCGAAGAAGATTGCTACCGTCTTGAAACCTCATACCGCGATCCGCAGATCGACATCATCGAGCCCTCCGAAGTTCAGGGGCGCTTTAACAATCTCGCCAAGCGTCTGCGCGAAGCCATCGCCGAACCGATTCAGAACAAAGTCATCGACGAGTACCTCTTTCGCTACCGCATGATCGAAAACGAAGAGTGTCTTTGGACCACGGGTTCGCGCCGCCCCATCACCCACTCCAGCTCCCGCTTTGTGATCGATTTGCAAGTGAAGATCGGTGGCATTTGGGTTTGCGAAGGTTTCGAAGAAGCTCAGTTCCTAAACCTCGATTGGTCGCGCGTTTCGAATTGGGCCAAACGCTGGATCTCGCGCCTCGCAGTTCCCCAATCGGCGTGGCGCACTGGCAAAAACGAGGGCATCTACTTTTCGAATTACGCCACCAAGCAGATCTGCTTTGCTACCCACAAGTGGGTGCTCAACCAGCTCAAGTACGGTCGCGAAAAAAATATCATCGAGCACACCAAGCGCCACCCCATGAGCAAACTCGTGAGCATGTACGACAACCCGCGCGAACCCAAGGTCTGCGGCCGCCGCATTTGGGAGGGTCGGGGTCATTTCGCAACGGGCACCAAGTTCTGGGAAGAAGGTCAGTGGGCCTTTTCGTCGGTAGAAAATCTCCCCACACGTTCGCGCGGCACTTCGGAGCTGCCTGAGCCCACACTCTGCAACCTCGTCTTCGCACCTGGCAAATCGGACTATGTGGACATCTTTGCCAAGAGCCCGCGCGGACTCTGGATACCCTCGCTGGTTAACGCTTCGGTCTCTCCAGATGGGATCTTCACCGCCGAAGCTTTTGTGGCCAGTTACGACGAAGCGCGCCGGGTTTATCCGCGAGGCAACGTCAAACTTATGGCTCCACTATTTTCGATCCTCGAGAACATAGAGGATGTCGGCCGCCATCTTCAATGGTACCATTCAATAGGAACCTCGGACTGGCTCGTGAACGGCAAGTGTTTCAACATCGAAACGCTGGCCTAAGGCTCCTCCCGGAGTCCACCGGGCACCACCGAGACAAAAACAAAGATGGCAAAGCGAAGCTGGCAAGTATGCGGTAAAACCGATATCGGTCAAAAGCGAACCAACAATCAGGACTCGATCCTGGTGAACGCTGATGCCGGTCTTTTTGCCGTGGCCGACGGCATGGGCGGCCATAGCGGCGGCGAAGTCGCCTCCTCAATGGCCGTAAAAACCCTCGAACATGCTTTCGTGAACCGCGATGGTGATGCCGACATTCCCAAACTTCTCGAGCGCGCCATCAGCGAGTGCAACAAGGTCATTTACGATCAGTCGCAAAAGAATCCCCAGCTGCGTGGCATGGGCACCACGCTCACTGCGGCGTATGTGGAAAACGACATTCTGCACATCGGTCAGGTGGGCGATTCGCGCCTTTATCTCTACCAAGACGAAAACCTCTATCAGCTCACCGAAGACCATTCGCAGGTTTACGAACTGCTCAAAGCTGGTCTCATCAACGAGAACAGCATGGAGTCCTTTCAAAAGAACATCATCACCCGCTCGGTGGGTTACGAACGCGACGTGCGCGTGGACCTTTTCCAGCGGCCTATTGCCAAAGGCGATCGCTACCTCATCTGTAGCGACGGCTTGAGCGGCATGGTCTCCGACGAGCAGATCGCCCAAGTGCTTCACAATTTCGATGTGGACACGGCCGTGCGCAATTTGGTCGCTTTGGCCAATGCTCAGGGTGGAGAAGACAACGTTTCTGTGATTGTTATTGAGATCAAATGATCCCTCTGCGCTCCTCTCACACGGTCAAAAGAATAGACCCCCTCGTCTTCGCGGTGCTCGCCATCTGGCTTCTCGCGCGCGTGCTTGCGTGGATCTTTGGAACTGAGTTTGTGATCCGGGCCGCGCTCATCCCGGCAGACTTTTCGCTTGTTAAGGTACTGACCTCGATTCCCATGCACGAATCGCTTTTCTCGACGCTCGTGTCGATGCTCTACTTTTGGGTTTTCGGTCCTGCGATCTTTGAAGTCTTTCGACCATGGCGCTTGCTTGTGGCCTCCTTTGTCGGAACCGCCCTCGCCATGTGGGCCTTTTGCGCAATTCACTCACTGGCCACCGCACCAATCCTCTCCTCAGACGCCTTTTTGGGCTTCTACTTGGGCGCCTTCATGCGCAAAGACATCTGGGGCTCGGTAGACACTTTGGTGATCGGACCACTGTGGGTGCGCGTCTTCAGCGTGCCCTCCTACGTACTGCTCTTTTTTTGGTTCTTCTACCTCTTGATCGGCAACCTCCTCCTCGATCCCCCCTTTTCGGACGCGCCGATGCTCTACCTCGTGCCGCTGCTAGGATTCCTACTCGGTTTTGCTTACGCCTCGCTCAAATGGAGTCAGAGTTCCGCCGTCGAATGAGATTGTTAAGACAATTTGATCTTTTCTCGATCTGACTTTGCTTGATGCCCTAGGCCGACCTCTTTAGACTTTTGGTGATTGAAAAAGAGCACCTCAAAACCTCATCCTTGGCTCTCCGGACTCAAGGCTCTGGCCGCTCGCCGGATCATTCGCCACGCCAACACTCGCAAGGCGGAGATCGCGTTGCAACTTGCCACACTCGCGGAGACCATGCCGCGCACCGAAGGCTGGATCTTCGAAGCCAAGTACGACGGATACCGTATTCTGGCGATCAAACGTGGCACCGTTCTCAAATTGATCAGTCGCAATGGCCTCGATTGGACCCACCGTTTTGCAAACGTTGCCGAAGCCCTCTTGCAAGTCGACAGCGAAGATTTCATTCTCGATGGAGAGATTGTGATCTTTGACCGGCGGGGCAAAAGTTCTTTCGCCGAATTGCAAAAAGCGCTCAGCACTGGCGTGAGCCGCCGCTTTACTTATGTGGTTTTCGACGTACTGCGCCTCGAGCGCTACGATCTGCGCCCCTTGCCGTTGCTCGCGCGCAAACGCCTCCTCGAGTCCCTTAGTTCGCAGTTTCCCACTGAAGATCTAAACCTCTCACCCGTGGTCGAGAAAAATCCCAAGACCTTCTTTGCACGCATCAAAAAGCGCGGCCTCGAAGGTGTCATCGCAAAACGAGCTCAGTCGCCCTATAGATCGGGGCGATCCGAAGATTGGCTCAAGATCAAAGCCTCGTTTGAAGAGGAATTCCTCATTGCCGGCTACACCGAACCCGAGGGCTCGCGTGCGGGGTTCGGTGCCCTGCTGCTTGCCTACCACGATGACAAGGGCCAGCTCATCTACTCTGGACGTGTGGGCACCGGCTTCGACGAGTCCGACCTCAAACAAATCTACAAATGGCTACGGCGCCACCCTCGCAAAAGCTCGCCTTTTGCCAACAAACTCCATCCTCTAGAAAGGCGCGGGGTACATTTTGTGAAGGCCGGGCTCGTTGCGCAGATTCGCTACGCCAACTGGACCACTGACGCACGACTGCGCCAAGCCGTCTTCCTGGGTCTGCGTGAAGATAAATTGACTGGTCAGGTAAAAAGGCCCGCGGCTAACATTTCACCCCATGTCCCGAGGAATATGGAAAGGTAATATCAGCTTCGGTCTTGTGACGATCCCGATCTCGGTGGTCAGCGCGCAAGCCAAAAAAGAGAGCCTCGATTTTGATCTCATCGACAAACGCGATAAGGCGCATGTTGGTTACCAAAAAATCAACAAGAAGACTGGCGAAGAGGTAGAACCTGAGAACATTGTTAAGGGACTCAAACTCGATTCCGGAAAATACGCCATCTTCGAATCCGACGAGTTGAAGCGCCTTCGCATCAAGGGCACCAACACCGTCGACATTCAGCAATTTGTCACACGCGATGAGATCGATCCGATCTATTTTAAAAAGACCTATTATCTAGAACCCGATAAGGGAGGCAATAAAACCTACGTCTTGCTGCGGGAGACCTTGGTGAAAACTGGAAAATTGGCCATCGGACTTATCGTGCTCCATGGTCGACAGCAACTCGTCGCCATCGCCGCGAACGAACGGGTTCTCATGATGCACGTGATGCACTTTGATCAGGAAATCAAAACCTTCAATGATCTTGACCTGCCCGCGAGCGGGATGAAATCCACCAAAATTTCACCCAAGGAAATTTCGATGGCCGAAAGGCTCGTGGACGATCTTACCGACAAATGGAAACCGAAAAACTTTAAAGACACTTATATCCAACAGGTGAAAAAAGCTCTCAAAAGCAAATCGCGCAAGAAAGTGTCTGTTGATGAGAGTACCGAAGAGCGCGACACCGCAGCCGACGACACGATGGCCAAAGTGCTTGATCTCATGCCCTTACTCGAGAAAAGCCTACGTAAAAAAACGCGTTCAATTCCAAAACGTAAAAGTGCGACCCGAACGCGTCGTCGGAGTTCCTGAACCATGGGACTCAAAGAATATCGTCGCAAACGTGATTTCAAGAAAACCGCCGAACCTCGCGGTACCGCCACAGGCACGCGCCGCAAATCGCTCAAGTACGTCATCCAAAAACACGACGCGAGCCATCTGCACTACGACTTTCGCCTTGAGCTTGACGGCGTTCTGTTGAGCTGGGCTGTGCCCAAGGGGCCTAGCCTCGACCCCAAACAAAAGCGTCTCGCAATGCAAGTTGAAGACCATCCCCTCGACTACGGCAATTTTGAAGGCACGATCCCAGAAGGAGAATACGGCGCCGGCACTGTGATGCTGTGGGATCGAGGTGAGTGGCGCCCGGATACCGATCCGCACCGTTCACTCCGAGCTGGCTCCCTAAAGTTCGAGCTGAAGGGAGAAAAACTGCATGGCCACTGGGCCCTCTTTCGCATGAAAAGCGCCGGTGAAAAATCGTGGCTTCTCGTGAAAGAAAAAGACGAGCATGCGCAGAGCTTGCGCCAAGGGGATGTGCTGCTCGAAAAACCCCTCAGTATCAAAACTCAACGCGACCTAGATGATATCGGAGCTGGCCGCAAAGGCGTTAACCAAAAAGCGAAGCTCTCCCCTCCGCCCAAAAGAACTAAGCCAAAGCCCCATCGCGCTCCAGCCGCGAGAGAACGCCAACAAGCCACAGAGCGCCTGCGCAACCTGCGCCTCACTCACCCTGAAAAAGTTTATTATCCCGACAATGACATCCGTAAAATCGACATCCTCGAGTATTACGTGAAAGCATCGGATCGCCTGCTGGAACACATAGCCGATAGGCCACTCATGATTTTGCGCTATCCCGAAGGCATCGAACGCAAAGGTTTCGTGCAAAAGCACTGGACCCGCGGTTTGCCCGCGGCCATCAAAAAGCGCAAGGTGCGCGGCGAAGCAGAGCCTTACATTAGTGTGGACAGTCCCGAAGGCCTCATCGCGCTCGCCCAATTCGGCGTGCTAGAGATTCACACCTGGAACACCACCTTTGCACACATCGAGAACCCGGACCAATGGGTTTTCGATCTCGATCCCGATCCGCACGTGCCCTGGAACTCGGTGATCGACACGGCCTTTGCAGTGCGGGATTTGCTGAAGACTTACGGACTTCGCTCCTTTGTGAAGACCACGGGGGGCAAGGGCCTGCATGTGGTCGCCCCTGTGGAACCGAAATTCGATTGGGATCTGGGCAAAGCATTCGCCAAGGCCGTGTGCGAAGACATCGCTAGCAGCAACCCCGACCTCTATCTTGTGAACATGTCAAAAGCCAAACGTCGCGGTAAGATCTTTCTTGATTACCTACGCAACGGCCGCGGTGCCACTGCGGTCGCCCCCTACTCACCGCGGGCAAGATTTGGCGCAACGCTATCGATTCCCGTCGAATGGACCGAACTCAAGCGGGGCCTTAAGTCTGACGCCTTCACGATTCGCAACATAGACCGCCGCCTCGCCAAAGATCCGTGGAAATCTTTTTATCAAATCAAACAGGTGCCTAAGCTATGATTCACCTCGGTACCGCCGCCTGGAACATCCCCAAACCTTGGCGAGAAATTTTTCCCGAAGCTGATTCTCAACTTGAGCGTTACGCAAAAAAATTCAATGCGGTCGAAATTAATTCATCGTTTTACCGTGATCATAAGGCCGAGACCTACGCAAAGTGGGCGGCCCTGGTGCCCGTGGATTTTCGCTTCGCTGTGAAACTCTCACGATATTTCACCCAAGAGACCCGGCTGCGTAAGACGGGCGAACGACTAGAGCAAACACTGTCCGGCATTCAACGTCTCGGAGAAAAGCTGGACGTGCTGCTCGTGCAGATTCCTCCGAGCCTGGAATTTCATCCCCCGAGCGCCAAGGGCTTTTTTCGCGATCTGCGCTCGATCCATCACGGCGACGTTGCGTTCGAACCACGCCACCCGAGCTGGAATCACGAAAGGGCCCTGGACTTGCTTTTAGAAAATGGCGTCACCCGCGTCTTCGCAGATCCCGACCCCTGCCCGGTACCGGACCGGGAAGTTTATCATGCGCAGTCTTTGATTTATTATCGTCTGCACGGATCGCCCGAGATCTACCGCAGCCGTTATTCGGAAACCTACCTCGACGAGCTCAGCGAAGTGCTTAGTGAAGAGCGATGTCGCGGAAAAAACGTCTGGTGCATCTTTGACAACACAACTTTTGGTCACGCCACCGAGAACGCCCTCACGATGCTGAACGGAGTGAAAGACCATGAAATCAACCAAGCCAGTTGATGATTTTATCCAAAACTTAGACCCCCCGCAGCCAGCGCGAAGAATTCGTTTTCCGATCGCCCAAAAAATTGGGGTGCCGATTTTGCTCACACTCTTTATTGCGACGCTCGTTTTCGGAATAGACGAACGCCGGACCACCACCGAAGATCACTTCGGCCCCATACATTTACGCTTGGATTACCCTACCCGAGTGATCGCCGGAACGGCAGCGACCTTTCGCATCACAGTACGCAACGAATCCCGTGCTCGCGTCGATAACATTTCTCTGCACCTGGATCACCGGCTTGTGGACCAAAGCGAAAAGGTCACGGCAATCCCCGCAGCGCGAGATCCCTACACAATTTCTCTAGGAACACTCTTCGCCGGTGAAACCAAATACGCACGGTGGGAACTAAGTCCTCAGGCCTACTTAAAAAATTCTAATGCGATAGCGGTCTATGCTGGTGCGCAGAAACTCGGTAGCCGAGACTTCGATTTTTGGCTGATCCCCTAAAAGGAGTGACTATGGAATTCATTATTCGCATCACCGTGGTTGTTGTCTTTATCATGATCGTCTTAAGGCTCATCGGCAAAAGAGATTTCGCCGAGCTCTCGTCTTTCGACCTCGTTATGATCATGCTCATTCCCGAGATCGTCTCCAAAGCCCTCGGCAAGCAGGACTATTCTTTGACGACCTCACTCGTGGCGACCATGACCCTCGTAGGCTTGGTCTTTTTGATGTCGATCCTAAGCTACCGCTTTCGCCGTATCGGCAAAGTGCTCGAGGGTGAGCCCACCCTCCTCGCCTACGGAGGTCGCGTGCTGCGTGAGAATCTGGATCAGGAACGTGTCTCGCTCGATGAGATCTACGCGCAACTGCGCATCGCGGGTTACGAGCGACTTGATCAAGTGAAGGCCGTCGTGCTCGAAGCCGATGGTGACATCAGCGTCGTCGCTCCGGACCGCCACAATCCCGTCACCGTCAAAGCGGGCAAATTCTTGGGTTAAAGGCTGCGTCAATAAACTTACGCTCACCGTTCGCACGATCGCCACAAGTTTTACAATCTTCACACACAGAGCTATCTTCAGGCCCCCTTAGTGCTACCACTTAGTGAGTGGCGATGGCACTTTGGTGACACCTTGATCCCTTGCGGCAGGTGCGTGTTGATTGGATACTAAGTACTGTGAATCTTGAAGAACTCGAGAAAAAGGAACTCAAAAAGAAGCAGCTTGTGCTCGGGTTTCTATTTCTCGGCGCCGTCGCTCTGGCATTTTTATTTGCGTATTGGATGGGTGCGCTCCGCCTCGGCGGTTCGCAAAAGATTTTCATTGAATACAACTTTGCAGGCGGCATCGACCGCGGCTCGCCGATTCGCCTCGGCGGCATCAAAGTCGGACGCATCAGCGACCTTCGCTTCGAGGGCGCGCCCGCCAAAGTGATGCTCGAAGCGCAAATCGACAACCGCGCCTTCGACCAGATCACCCAAGATTCCAAGTTCTACGTCAACCTCGCCGGCCTTATCGGTGAGCGCTACATCGAAATCGTACCCGGCCAGGGCCCGCGCGTGGAATCCGGCGCCACGATCATCGGCGTCGACCCCCCGCGGGTCGATCAGCTCTTCTCGCAGAGCTACGGCATCTTTGGAGACCTGCGCGATTTCTTCAGCGACAACAAAGACGACCTCAAAGAGATCCTGGGCTCGCTGAACACCCTCAGCAGCAATTTGAACAAGCTTGTGGGTAGTGCTAGCCCCAAAGAACGCCAAGAAATTAAGACACTTATCGAAAACTTCTCGGCAATGAGCACCGATTTACGGTATACCGTGTCAAAACTGCGTAGTGGTGTCGACAGCAACGTCTGGAAACATCTCGAACAGATCGCCAAGAAGGCCGATTCCATCGATCGCAACGACATCCGCCGCCTCATGCTCGAGGACGGCGTTAAAGTGAATTTTTCGACCAAGAAGGTCCCGTCCGAACTTGGTCAGATTGAAGGTCAGGAAGATGCAAAAACGAAATAACCTTATCGCCCTCGCCGCGCTATGGCTCTTGCCCAGCGCCCACGCTCTGAGCCCCGAAGCCATGAGCATTCTCAGCAAAAAGAATCGCCGCCTCGAAGCTCCGCCCAAAGCCCTGCGCGCTTCGGAAGCCAGCGTGGACTTGCGCTACGCTTCGGGACGCTCACGTCTCGCGGCCACCCCCACCCCCGAACCCAGCATGGAACTCGAATCGGTTCCCGTGACCAGCCCCACTGACTACGGCAGCCTCGGCTCGTCGGGCTTTAGCTTTGACAGCTCTGGCCGCGACAAATCCGAACGCGTCTTCGGCATGGGCTTTATGAGCGCCGGCGCCTACGGCGTCTTCGGCGCCGAAGTGGACTTCGCTCTGCTCGAAGAGTGGACCTTTGGCTTTGGCGTGGGCACAGGCATGGACTTCTCCTCGTGGGGCGTGCACTCGCGCTACGTGATGCGCAAGGCGGCCCTCAGCCCCTTCGTAGAACTCGGTTACGCCAACTGGCGCCTTGGAAAAGTCTCTGAGCGCACTTCTGATGCGCTGCCAAGCTACCTCGCTCGCCGATTCTTTGAACCTAAAGAAGGTGGCGGTGTCACCAGCAGCACCGCTCACATCCTCTACCCTGGCATTGGGGTGAGCTACATGTTCCCCAGTGGCATGACTCTAGTGGGCCAGGCCCAGTACATGGTGCAGCTGCGCGACTTCAGCGGCGGCCTCACTGGTTCGGCCGGCCTCTACTATTATTTTTGAGGCGGGCTCCGCGACTTCTAAAGAAGTTCTGCCGAGGAGCCCCGCTAGGGGCTCTAGGGCGTGTCCCCATTTCCAAGCAAACACCTGCCGCGAGAGAATTTGTTCGCAGCTAGGAGGCTCGAAGGTGGCGTGGTGGTTCCACGTTGCCAAGAGCCGACAACGCCTGCGGAGAAATTCTCACCGGCCCTGCGGGAAACCCTAAATTTGCCGCATACTTTGTCGCTTGTCGCTCAAAGGGAACCACCCTTATCGCTCCTCACTTCGTGTCTGCGGTAAATTTAGGGTTTCAGGCGTTTGCTTGGAAATGAGGACACGCCCTTATCCTTGTGTATGCTGTTTTTTTGGGTTAATGACTGGCCTATAGATGTCTAAAGAAGATCTCGCGCGATTTGAAGGTGTTATTACGGCCACTCCCGGAGGCGGCCACTACCTAGTCACTCTGGCCAACGGCAAAACCATTACGGCCAAACTCTCGGGCAAAATGAAACAAAACAAAATCCGTTGCATCACCGGCGACCAAGTCACCGTGGGCATCTCGGCATACGATCTCGAACACGGCATCATTCTCTTCCGCAAAAACAACAAGCGCCCGGGCCCTCCCGGAGCCGGCAGCCCGAACTAGTTCAGCATCATTTTATTCTTTAAGTAAAAACGGTCGATCTTGGCTTCAAAGCGGAGGTCGGCCTTGTTCCGCATGCCGAAAGCACCGCTCATCCATCCGGTGGGCGTGCGCAGCGGACAATAACTCGAATAATGGAAGGTTTCGCCGGGCCCCAGGGTGGGCTGATGTCCCACAACCCCGTCGCCTTTGACCTCTTCGACGCGCTCAAAACCATCGCCGATGGTCCAGTGACGATTGATCAGCTGCACCACCTCATTCGACTCGTTCACGATCTTGATGAAGTACTCGTAAAAGAAAACCGAGTCGTAGGGACGCGAACGCTCTTCGTCGTAAACCGGCCATACCATGATCTTCACGCCCTGCGTTTTGGTCACATAGGGCGTCTCGCCAAAGACGCGCTCTGGATCCTCGCTATCAGGCACTTTCTTGCTCATTGCGTCCCTGTATTCTGCGATCAAAGCGCTCGAGAATCTGCACTCCCCAGTCGCTGCGCTTTTCTTTGTCGATGAACACGAGCAAATCGTAACAGCCGAAGATCGGATCAAAAGCCGGACGGCCGATGATCTGCGCTCCAAAAGCCATATACACTTCCACAAGCGGTGGAATCTGCGGCGTCCCCTTGGAGGCGTCACCGCGAAACGCGTGCGTCTCTCGAGGTGCGACTCCAGACTTATCCACGATTTTTCCACGTGTCCTCAGTTCTTCGTAGGTCGCCTCGGCATCGTCGGCCGTCATCAGCGGCAAGGAACCGCAACCAAAAAGGTAGCGCGCCGATTTGACGTCCATGTAGACCGACAGGCCAAAAAGCAAATTCATCAGCGTCGCTTGCTTGCGGTACTCGGGAGAGATGCAGCCGCGACCAAGCTCCACGGATTCCTCCGGGTCCACGCCGAGACCCGCAAGATGAAACTCTTCTTCGGAATAAAAACCCGATGCGGGGCGCTTGCGGCCCGGGAGCAGCCGGTAGGTACCCACCACACGTTCGCCTTGCAGAATCATCAGGTGATCGCAGTACTGATCGTAGTCATCTTGATCGAGCCCCGTAGCCTCGTTGGCCTTGATGCCCTCGTTGAGTTCTTGGTTGAAGATTTCGAAACGAAGCCGAAAGATGGCTTCGCGGTCGGCGTCATTTTGCGCGAGCCGCAAAGTCTGGGAACCGCATTTCAGTCCCTCCCCACCCAGCAATTCTGCGTATTTTTTCGTCGATATTTGCACTGTCTTTTTATTATTGGATATTCCCCAGCCATTCAACTATAGACCTAGGGATGATCACAGCAACGCAGCGCCGTGCTGTAGCCTTAGCGGGGGGCAGTGGATATTCGGGGCAAGAATTTCTCAAATGGATCGCTCATCACCCCAATTTCGAGGTCACCGCACATATCGGTCGTGAGACAGACCTTGCGAGCCTGCGCGGCAAAGTTGACGCAGCAGTACTCGCCACACCTGCTGAAGTCTCGCTAGAAATGGCGCCCGCGCTCGTGGAGCTGGGTATCCGCACTGTGGACGTCTCCGGTGCCTTTCGGCTCAAAGACTTTTCCTATCCTGAGTGGTACGGCTTCGAACATCACCAAACGTCGCTGCTGAAGAACGCCACCTACGGACTTTATCCCTGGGTGAAACCCACCACGGAGACCCGCCTCGTGGCCAATCCCGGTTGCTACACCACCACCCTGCTCATGGCGCTCATCCCGCTCTTCCGAGAAAAGCTCGTGCGCGCCGATGCGATTTTTATCGATGCGGCCAGCGGCACCTCAGGCGCCGGAAAAAAAGTCTCTGCGGGGCTGATGTTCTCAGAACTCTTTGGCAACAGCTACGCGTACAAAACGGGCAAGCACCAACACTGGCCCGAACTCGTGGAATACCTGAATGCCCTGGGTCAGCAGGACTCGTACGCGCCGGTCTTTGTGACCAAACTCCTGCCGATATTACGCGGCATTCTCGCCAGCATTTTTTTGGAATGGGATCCGCGCCTCGCGCAGTCCGAGCGCAACACCTCCACGTTGCTCGGCGCTTACCGCAAACATTATGGCGACCAGCCAGACATCATGGTGAGCGAAAGTGAAGTGCAAGTGGGCACCATCGCGAACACCAACAAGTTTGCCGTTTCGGCGCACGTCGCCTACGGCAAACCCCTTGTCTTTGCCGCCACTGATAATTTGGTGCGCGGGGCCGCCGGCCAAGCCATCATGAACCTCAACCAAATGTTCGGGCTACCTGCCCACCAAGGATTGCTATGATACCCAACATCGCCTTACCTCAAGATTTCGAAGCCTCCGGAGTGAACTGTGGAGTGCGTAAATACCGTCCCGACCTGGGCATCCTGCGCAGCTTGCGTCCGGCAAAAGCCGTCGGCGTTTTCACGCGCAACACGCTCAAGGCCGCACCCGTGCAGTACTGCATGTCGCTGCTGCCTTCGGAGAACATTCAGGCGATCGTTGTGAACAGCGGTCAAGCCAATGTCGCCACAGGTGAAGCGGGCATCCGCGACTGCCGCGAGATTGTCGACGAAGCCGCCAAAGCGCTCGGCCTCGACAGCCGCCAAGTGCTCGCCTCGAGCACAGGTGTGGTGGGCGATCGCATCCCCACCCGCACCGTGATCCAGGCGCTGCCCTTTGCGGTGCGCAGCTCATCAAACCTCATCAACAACTTCGCCCTTGCGATCATGACCACCGATTTGATTCCCAAGTTTTACACCAAAGAAATCAGCGTCGGCGGCAAAACCGTGCGCATCACCGGCGCCTCCAAGGGTTCTGGCATGATTCACCCCAACATGGGCACCATGCTCGCCTTCGTGGCAACCGACGCTGAAATCGCACTCGACGAGTTTCAAAACCTTTTGCGTGAGACCACCGACAAAACCTTCAACATGATTTCGGTCGATGGTGAGACCTCGACCAACGACATGGTCATCGCCCTCGCGAATGGTGCTTCGGGCGCCAAAATCGACACCGCCGAGGCACGCAAAGCCTTTGCTCAGGCCTTTGATGAAGTGCTGCGCGAACTTGCCATCGCCATCGCCAAAGACGGCGAAGGCGCCTCGAAACTGATCACCGTCGACGTGCAGGGTGCTCCGCGCACCGAACTGGCACGCGACATTGCCCGCGCCATCACCACCTCACCTCTCATCAAGTCGGCGGTGCACGGCGAAGACCCCAACTGGGGTCGCATCCTGGTACGCATCGGCATGGTGGGCACCCCGGCGGAACTCATCCAAAAGATGACCCTCAAAATGCAAGACGTTTTGCTCTTTGACCAGGGCTCGCCTGTAGACGGCGCCCGCGCGCGCGTGGCTCCACTTCTGAAGCAAGAGTCTATCGTGATCACGATCAACTTGGGAGCTGGCGAGGCCACGGCCACCGCCTGGGGCTGCGACCTCTCCACCCGCTACGTCGAGATCAACACCGCCTACTCATGATCGTCTACAAACTTGGCGGCGCCGCCCTTCAGCATTGCCTCAGCAGCGCGACGGTTTTTGCCGAACTCGCGCGCCATGCGCCCGGCCCTTTTGCGATTGTGCACGGTGGAGGCCCTGAGATCACCGCCACGGCCGCCAAACTCGGCATCGAATCCACCTTTATCGACGGCCAGCGCGTGACAGACGCCGCGATGCTGAATGTGGTGCTCATGGCCCTACGCGGGAAAACCAATTCCGAACTCGTCCTACGCATCAACCATGCAGGCTTGCGCGCGCTCGGCGGATCGGGTCTCGACGCCAACCTTTTTGAATGCCGCGAAGAGAACCCGGCCCTAGGACTCGTCGGCAAAGTCAGCCATGTGAATTCCGAATGGGTGAGAGTCGCCGTAGAGAATGGTTTTTGTCCCGTAATCGCTTCCGTCGGATTATTGACGTCCTCCGCGGGCGTCCCCCAAGGCCCTTGCAACATCAATGCGGATCTCGCGGCCACAGCCCTGGCGCAGAGCCTTGCCGCTAAAGAATTCGTATTCACCACCGACGCCGAAGGCGTGTTGGACGAACACGGAGATTGCATCCCTCACCTCACGGTGGCGCAAACTAGCGAACTCATTCGCCGAGGGGTGATCAAAGGCGGCATGATCGTCAAAATTCGGGCGGCACTGGAGTTTCTCGAGAGCGCTCCCGCATCCACACTGCGCATCGCAGGCGGCAAATCTCCAGAGCAAATTGCCCGCGTTTTTTCCGACCCGAGCTTTGGCACGCGCATCACCGCGCTCTAACTCGCTATCGCTGTCAAAATATTGAGATAACTCTTTAACTTGATCCCAGGCAAAATGGATAACTGGGAGATCGTTATGCGAAAACTTATCCATTCTGCGAAACCGCTTTTGACTTCGGCAATCCTGGCTTCCGTCATTTTGAGCTGCGCCAAAGAAGAAACAAAACTGGTCATCACGCCGAACCCGACACCTGACAACGTGGACAACGCGCCACCCACTCAGAATCCGGGCACTGGTGAAAAACTTTCCACCGATCCGATCTGCACAATTCCTCTGATTTTCCCCACTTCACAAAGCGCGGACGAGAACGAGTCCATGCTGAATGATTTCATCGAACAACCGGCGTGGATCACGGGCACGAACCGCGTGCAGCCGCCCGATCTGATCGAGCCCCCCACCATGGCATGTCTCTTTATCGATACCTCAGGCGCCAAGCCCAAAGCTTCGTTCCGCCTTGAATACGAAGACCGCTACGGCCGCGTGCAGTACACTCTCAAAGACAGCTCCGAGTACGATTATTCGCAGCAGACGAGTTCCACCAGCGTTCCGCCCGCCAAACGCGACACCGCAGGCAACGTGGTGATCTACCAGCCTTCGTATTTTGTGAGCCTCGCCGAAGACAATCTAGAAATTTTCTTGATGCCCACCTGGGGTTTCATCACGATCAAAGGCAAAAAAGAGGCCGACGGCTTCTTCCACGCTAAGATCCAGTACATCAAGTTCCTCAACGCTCCAACTGAGCCCTACTACCTGAACACGCACAACGCCAATGGCACCGCGAACACCGCAGACATCGCCAAGATTGCTAAATGTACGGGCGACAGCGGTGAGACCACCCTGGCCAAAATTCAACACCCCGACCGCGCCGAAGTCGTCGAGTGCGTTCGCGCCCACCGTTTCATGCGCTCGGCCTACCGCGGCCCTTGGGATGCGTCTCTCGGCATCTTCAAATCGCACAACGAATATACAGGCATCAGCTATGATTACCGTGTGGAAATGGTACGCCAGTACACCGACGAGCGCATCGAAGCGCTCGCGGATTTCCAAACGGCACTCGGACAGAAGCCCAAGACGCTGGGAACCATCAAATTCAAAGCGGAACAAGTTTGGTCGGGCGTCGCGCCCTAAGTTAACGGACGCCCAGCGCCATCATACGCTGCACGAATTCCATCTTGCCCATGCCGAGGCGCTTTGCGGCCTCGGCCGTATTGCCACCACATTCTACCAGCGCACGGCGCATCGTATTCACCGCAAGGCGCTTGGCCTGGTGAGCGGCCGCGCCGCCGTCGGCTTCAAAGAGGTGTTGCGGAAAGAGCGCGCGGATCGCGGGCGGAAAATCGCCGAGCTCCCACTGCGCCGCATCGCTTTTCTTGGCCAAGAGACAACGCACCAGGGTTTCTAGATCGTCCAAATTGCGGGCCAGGTCCGCACGCGAGAGCATGTCGAGAATCTGCGAAGGAGGTAAGGATTTGGTCGAAGCCATCTCCTCGAGAAACTCGCCCAAGAGGTGAGGCAAGTCTTCTGCGCGATCGATGAGGGAGGGCAAGTAGACCGAAACGTCGCTGATTTCGGCGAAGAGTTCTTGGAGGAAGGTGCCTTCGTTCACTTTGAGCGAAAGGGCCACTGTGGTACCGAGCACAAGGCGAAAGGCGAGGGAGGGCGAAGCCAGGAGCTTCAGCATCTCGTGCTGTACGTCGAGCGAGAGGCTTTCAATGTCTTCGATATATACCAGATCCTCGGCGCCGAAGATTTTGAGCCAATCATGAGAAAAGCCACGCTCCAGGTGATCGCCGCGAAGAAGTTTTAGGCGGCCAGGGGCTTTGGAATCGATACGGCCCAAGAAGTTTTGCAGCGAAAAGAACTCGCCAACGAGTTTGCGCTTGCCAGTGCCGCGCTCTCCAAAAATGAAGAGCGGCAGGTTGCGGTGCGGAAGCAGCACGGCGAGCTTCTCGAAAGCGTCGCGCATCTGGGCGCTTCGCGAGCGGAGATTAGCAAATTGCCCCGCGCGCGCCTGTTCGATGAGACGCATTTGAAAACGTGAGGAGAGCTTTTGACCGTAGGTCTCCAGTACGACCCGTCCTAGGTCACTGGTTGTTTCGCCTACTGGCTGCGCTTTTCGATCCATGAAATATCCTCCGCAAACGTGCACTGGGCGAGGCGCCCAGGGGCTTCTCGCGCGCGAAACAAGAGCAAGAAAGATACCAATCAAGGACTTAGCTTAAGTGTTTGACTTAAAAGCGACGAGCTTTTGGTCGGGTGACCAAAGTTTCGACAAAAACGCATTTTCGTAAAAAAGTTCTACGGCGATGACCGCCTCCACGCTAATCTAGAGCCCATGAAAAAACTCACTGCCTTTAGCCTACAACTTGCCTTCGTGATCTCCACTGCTCAGGCGTCCGAAGCTAAGAAACCCTTCGAAGCCCTCGTGCCGCTGCTCGAAAAGCTAGTGGCCGCAAGCAGCGACTCGGCCGACCCCAAAGGAGTGAACACCAACCAAAAAATCGTTGAGACGGAACTCAAAAAACTGGGATTTGCGACGAAGCTCATTCCCCAGCCCGTGAAGAGCGTCACCTCTGGCGATTTACTCGTGGGTGAGATCAAGGGCAAGAACCCCAAAATCGTGACCATGGTGATGCATGCGGACACCGTGTTTCCTAAGTCCACGGGCTTTATCAAATTCGCTCGCACCGGGGAACGCGCTACCGGCCCGGGGGTCATCGACAACAAGGGCGGGATCGTGGTCGCCCTTCACGCGCTTTCCCAGTATCTGCGCGAGCAGCCCCAGCCGCCCTTTTCGATTCGCGTCGTGGTCTCGCCCTCTGAGGAGGTGGGATCTACAGGCTTCCTCGAAGCCTTTGCCGAATACGGCAAAGACTCCGCTGTGGTCTTGGGCTTTGAACCAGCCCTTGAGAACGGCAACATCGTCACCTCGCGGCGCGGAGATCGTTGGTACAACATTTCCGTAGAGGGTGTGGAAGCTCACGCTGGACGAAACCACAAAAAAGGCGCCAACGCCTGCCACGAGCTCTCGATCAAAATTGAAAAGCTCCAAGCGCTCACAGATTACAGCAAGGACGTCTCGATCAGCATAGGCCGCATGGAAGGTGGCAAAGACAAACACGCCATCGTGTGCGGCTGGGCCACCGCCAAACTCGACGTGCGTTTTTCGGATCTCAAAAGCCGAGAGCGCATTTTGGAAAAGGTCGAAAAGATCTTGAGCCAGACTTACGTCAAGAGCTTTGACGGTGGCATCGCCACGAAAACCACCTACACGATCGTCGACGACCCCAAGCCCTTTCCCGCAGATTCCAAAGGACAAACTCTAGTCGCAGCGTATGTGAAGGCCGCCTCAAGTCTTGAAAACCGTACGGTCGCCCACGAACGCTCGGGCGGTTCGGCAGATTCAAACTTTATGTATAGGCCCGGCTTGATCATCATCGACGGCCTCGGTGCCACGGGCGCTAACATGCACCGCCCGGATGAGGTCATCGACTTGCCTTCGCTGCACACGCGGGCGATGGCCACCGTCGAGCTCCTGAAGCAAGTGCCCAGCGTTCTCGACTAGAACGATCAGTCGCTGCAAGTGCACGTCAGCGTGGCCTTGAAAAGGGGATCCGCCAGGGCCGTGCACGAGTTCGGCACTCCGTTCGTGTAGCTGAGTACCTGGCATCGCGACATGCACAGAGTGGCCTGATCGAGATCCCCGCAATCTTCTACGGCTTTGAGGGAAATGTTCGCCGAAGGACGAGTGTTGCGCGGGTTCGAACAACGGCAACCCACCGTCTGTGCCCACAGTGAGCAAGAGGATTTCACCCCAGTATCGTAACCAGCGGCGTCACACTGCGAGTCGCAATAGGATGCAAAGGTGTTTTTACATTTGCCCAGTGTAGGATTCCCGGGAGGCGCGCCAGAGATGTCCGACGTGGGAGGTAAGGTCACGCCGGGAGTAACACATACGGGAGCCCCATTGAACCAGCCCTTCAGGGTTCCGCTGGTGCACGAGACCGAATCAAAATAGTCGGTGATCGGCTGACACATGGTTCCCCCAAGTGGGTTGCTCACAAAAAGGGTGTCCTGCGGGCAACCCCCTGGGGTTTCAATGCCGCAGGCAAGAATCTGGTGAGTGGTGGCATCGGTTTCTAGCAAAAGACTGAAGGGAATGGGCAGCGTGAGCCCCTGGGGTCCATAACCTCCTCCAGTTTTAGTGGCCCTAAAGTTGAGTTGCACACTATGTCGCAGGCGAGTGCCTGCAACAATTGGCGGGACTCCCGGCGTCGCATTCAACGTCAAATTCTGGAGCACGAGGCCAGAGCCGAGATTCATACCATCTTTAAGGATGTCTACAGTGCCCATTTTGAGAACTTTGAATTGGTTCGCGGCCGGAATCGCAACGGTCGGGTGAAACCTTGCCACGCCAACGTCAGGATCGGTGCGAAAGGCCAAGGCGCAAAGCTCAGGATCTTTTATGATCATGTGCACGGTGGACTTGAGAATGTCGAAATCAACGCCCTGCTGAACCCCCTGGCGTCCCCTTTGTCCCTCGGTGATGAGTTTGGCGAAAACGACCGAAAGCAGACCCATGATGGCAGCCGCCACCATCACCATCACGAGCGACATGCCGAGTTTGCGGGATTTTGTGATCTTCATTCTTTCATCATGACCGAAGGCCAGGAATTCGCACCTCAGTGCGATTGCATTATTTTGACAACCGTCATTATTTCGACAGCAACTTGTGAAGCTCCGTTTCGGATTTCACCGGAACGCCGAGCTCCACGGCTTTGTCGAGCTTCGAGCCGGCACTCTCACCGGCGAGTACGAAGGAGGTTTTTTTAGAAACCGATCCTGAAACCTTGGCGCCGTGACGCTTCAAGAGGTCGGCCATTTCGTCGCGCGAGCACGAGAGTGTGCCGGTGATCACCACTGTTTGGCCTTCGAGCGCGCCGCCCTCGACTTTCTTAGCGACTTTTGCCGCTTTGCCGCTCAAGGCTTCGAGACCCGCCTGCCTGAGGCCTTCGAGTTCGCTGCGCGCCGCTTTGGACTTGAAGTATTCGCTGATGGTGCGCGCGGTTTCTGGGCCGACATTGGCGATCTCAGAGAGGGCTTCAAGCTCCATCGCCGCAAGGGCGGGAATGGAGCCCACTTCATCGACGAGCTGCTCTGCCGTGGCTTTGCCCACATGATCAATCCCAAGTGCAAAGAGTAGACGCTCGGGCTTTTGTTTTTTGGAGGTCTCGATTTGCCCGAGAAGTTTGTCGATGGACTTCTCCCCGAGACCATCGAGTTGCACGAGCTCGTCGCGGTGGTCTTTAAGCCTATAGATATCCGGCAGCGTGGTGATGCGGCCGAGTTCCACGAAACGCTCGATGAGCTGATCGCCCAAACCGCGAATGTCCATCGCCTTGCGGTCGGCAAAATGGATGAGGCGCTCGAGAAGCTTCGCGGGACACGCAGCATTCACGCATTTGATCGCGCTTTTGATCTTTTCCACGCGGCCCGAGCAAACGGGGCACTTGGTGGGCATCTCAAAGGCCACGGTTTTTTTAGGACGCTGGTCG
>Ga0247823_10000096_pt1 | contig 66502 bp, 67 predicted proteins | sample 13C_PalmiticAcid_2_FD_192426 | JGI IMG/M metagenome (GOLD analysis project Ga0247823, IMG submission 192426) | Soil microbial communities from agricultural site in Penn Yan, New York, United States - 13C_PalmiticAcid_Day30 | ecosystem: Environmental > Terrestrial > Soil > Agricultural land... | reverse complement strand
GTGGTGCGCAGGTTCAGCCACACCTTGCCCGGCACGGTGCCGTCGATCGACCCGGCGCCGCCATAGGCGCCCGGTGCGCCCGGCTCCTCGGCGAGCGGCAGGCGCTTCACCTCGACATTGCCGGGGACGAGGGTGTGGAAGGCACGCGGCATGCGGCTGCGCATGTCCATGATCCGGTTGGTCATGAACTTGAGAATCTCGGCGCGTCCGGCGTCATTGTCGGGGAACAGGAAGCGCGGATCCTTGCCCAGCGCGGTCATGCGTTCACCGACCGTGCCCTTGCTGAAGCCCTGCTTCTTCAGGATCACGTCCATCTCGGCCTGAAGCGCCTTCAGCTCCTCCTGACCGGTCCTGTGAACCTCGTCCGGCGTCATCGTCGTGGTCGTGCCGGCACGCAGTGCCCAAGCGTAATAAGCCTCGCCGTCGGGGAATTTCCATACGCCCGCATCCGACGTCGCCTTGGCGCGATGGCGCTTCAATTCCGCGATCTGGCGGTCGAGCGCCGGTGCGACCTTGCCCGCGGCGATCTTGGCCGCTTCTGCAGCCTGATCGCCGGTGACGGCCCGCTTGGTCGCGTAGCTTGTCACGAGCTCCCACTTGCCCGCGTCGGTGCCGCGGGTCAGCGCGATCTGCTTCAGGCACTTGTCGAGCAGGAAGTCGGGCGCGACGACGCCCTTGTCATAGGCGATCTTGAGCCGTTCGGTCTCACCGTCGAGCAATGCGGCATATTGATCGAAGCGCGCGAGCCAGCTTGCCGCATCGGCGGCGTTGTCGACCTTGTGCTCGGTGTCGAGAAAGCGCGGGATGTCGAGATAACCGCCGACATTTTGCACCACGACATAGGGCGAGTTGCGCCAGCCGCCGACCGCAACGTCGCCATAGGGGAAGGCCAGCCCATCGAGTCCACTCTCGAATGCGGTGCGCACTGCGTCGACATTGGTGCGCATCACCGGGCTGAGCGACTTGGGGTCGAGCGCCTTCAACTCGGCGACCCGCTTGCGCAGCCCTTCGGCGACCCGCGCCTTGCCGGCGATACTGCGATCCTCGAGCCTGGAGCGCAGGTGCGCGCGCTCCCCCTTGTCGATGCCGAGGCTCGTCGCGCCCTCTGGCCCGTTCTCGAGCAGCTGCTCGGCCGCCGCCGCGAGCAATTTCTCCGCCGCGGTATCGCCGGGCGCCGTGGCCTGCGTGCGCGCGAAAGCGGGCAGGGCGGGCAGCGTCGCGAGAGTGGCGGTGGTGGCGAGAAACTGGCGGCGGGTGGTGCGCATGGGGTCTCCATGAAACGGGAGGAAGTTTCGGCGGTTACCTTAGGGACCTCTCGCTGGCCGCGAAAGGTCCCCTTCGATCGACGTCAGGCGTCGCGACAGTTCAGCCATGCGCTGTGCAACGCCTCGATTTCCCCGCCGGTCAGCAGCGGGATTGCCTGGCGCAGCCGGTCGTCGGGCCAGTCCCACCATGCCATGTCGAGCAGCAGGGCGATCCGCCGCTCATCGAACCGTTTGCGCAGCACCTGCGCGGGATTGCCGCCGATGATCGCATAGGGCTCGACGTTGCGGGTGACCAACGCGCGTGTGCCGATCACTGCGCCGTGACCGATGCTGATGCCGGGCATGACGATCGCCTCGGAGCCGATCCACACGTCATGGCCGATCACCGTGTCGCCGGCAGGCAGATAACCGTTGGCGGCCTCCGCGAACTCGGGGGCATCGGGATAAAAATGGAACGGGAAGGTGCTGACCCATGCGTTCCGGTGCCCCTGATTGCCCGCCATGATGAAGGCGGCGCCCGATCCGATCGAGCAGAAGCTGCCGACGATCAGCTTGTCGGCATCGGGATCGGGCAGCAGGTAGCGGGCGCAATCGTTGAAGCTGTGGCCGTGATAATAGCCGGAATAATAGCTGTAGCGCCCGACCCGGATATTGGGGTGGGTGACCTGGCGGTCGAGGGGAATGCCCTTGAACGGGCTCTCGAAATAGTTGGGCATGATGGAAACTCGCTGAAATCGGCGCGCGTCTTGCGCAAGGCGCCGGGGAGATATGAGAAAGCGAGCCGGGGCGCAGGGCGTCCAGCTTCGGAGTCCCTCGCGCGTCAGCGCGGGAACGCTTCAGATGGTTCGGTCAGCGAGCTTCATCTTGTCGCGAGCTATGCCGCGACGATCGGGCGCCGGCAAGCGCGCGAGGCATATTGCTCAGACGGCTTCGAGCACCATGTTGAACGGCCCCTCGGTTGCGCGCCGGACCTGTTCGAATCCGGCGTCGCGAGCGATTTGCGCGAGTCTGGCTTCGCCGGCCTGCGCACCCAACCCCTCGCCCACTTCCTGATCGAGCGAGGTCGGGACGCAGATCATTGTCGACGCGTTATAGTAGAGCCGTCCGACCGGATTGAAGTTCTGCTCGGGACTGTCGCCCGCGATCGGCTCGACGATCATCCATGTGCCGCCCGGCGTCAGGATGCTGCGCATATGTGCAGCGCACCCGCGCGGATCGCCCATGTCATGCAGGCAATCATACATGGTGACGAGGTCGAAGCCGCTGTCCGGAACATCCTTCGCTGCCGCAACCTCGAAGCGCACCCGGTCGCTCAGGCCATGTGCCTGTGCATGGCGGCGCGCCTCCTCGATCGACGGTGCGTGGAAGTCGTAGCCGGTGAATTCGCTTTCCGGATACGCCTCGGCCATCAGCAGGGTGGAAAAGCCAACGCCGCAGCCGATGTCGGCGACCTTCGCGCCGCTGCGCAATTTGGCTTCGACACCTTGCAGCGCGGGAATCCACGCCTGAACGATATTGTTGACATAGCCGGGCCGGAAGAAGGCGCCGGTGGCGCAAAACAGGCAGCCGGCATGATCGCCCCAGCGCACGCCGGTGCCATGGCGGAAACATTCTTCGACCTTGGGCTCTGCCTCGATCATCGCCGCGATCAGCTCGAACGCGCCGGCCAAATAGACCGGGCTGTCCGGGTTGACGAACACCATCGCCTGCTCGGGCGAGATGCCGAAGCACTGGGTCGCCGGGTCGAAGTCGATATAGCCGTTCGCGGCCTGCGCCAGCGCCCATTCGCGGACATAGCGCTCATGCAGCCCGCCGGCACGCTGGGCGAGTTCGCCTGCGGTGGCGGCTCCCTGCGCAAGCGCGTCGAACAATCCCAGCCGCAAGCCGATACGCACGGTCGGCACGGACATCGCGCCGCCAAGATCGCCCAGCATCTTGCCAATGAAACTGTGGAGCCGTGCTTCGTCGATAGGTACCGACATGCTGTTCCTCCATCAAATGAGGACGCGACTCTTCACCCGTGGCGGATCATAGCATATTTCGGGCGCCGCGACGACGCGCTTCGGTCAGGTAGCGGGAGGCTCGATCGCCTTCACCGCCTCAATCACCACCACGCCACCGCGCACGCCTGCGATTCGGGCCTTGGCGCCCGCCTCGAGGTCCGGTCCTTCCGCTGGCCACTCGCCATCGCCGACGCGCACCCGGCCGCTGCCGCCGCTGATTGCTTCGACCACCGTCACCGTCTGGCCGATCATGCGCGCGGCGCGGTTATTGAGGTCGGGGTCGCTGCTCGGCACCGGATTGGCGCCGTACCAGCGCTTGCCCACCAGTACGAACACCGTCGACCATGCGGCAAAGCTGACCAACTGGCCCACCGGTCCCAGCTCGGGGAACAGCAGCGCGAGGATACCGGTGATCCCGGCACCCATCGCGATGAAGGTCAGGTAGACGCCGGGCAGCATCAGCTCGGCGATCGCCAGCACCGCGGCGAGGATCAGCCAGATGAAGCCGCCCTGTTCGCTCCAGTTCATTCGCCATCCTTCTGCACGAAGGGCGACTGGCGGGCTCGCGCCGGCGGGGCGGGGGGAGCGGGCGGAGAAGCGTGATTGCCTAGCGCTTCCTTGGCCAGCTCGCCGATTCCGCCCAACGTGCCGATCAGCTGGGTCGCCTCGACCGGGAACAGGATGGTCTTGGCATTCGGCGAGGTCGCGAACTTGCCCATCGCCTCCACATATTTCTGCGCGATGAAGTAGTTGAGCGCCTGACCCGATCCGGCTTCGACCGCCTGGCTGACCAGTTCGGTCGCCTTGGCTTCGGCCTCGGCGGCTCGCTCGCGCGCTTCGGAGTCGCGGAAGGCCGATTCCTTGCGGCCCTCGGCCTCGAGGATGCGCGCCTGCTTCTGGCCCTCGGCGCGCAGGATCTCCGACGCGCGCGAACCTTCCGCCTCGAGGATGTTGGCGCGCTTCTCGCGCTCGGCCTTCATCTGCCGGCCCATCGCGTTGACGATGTCGGCGGGCGGGCGGATGTCCTTGATCTCGACGCGGGTGATCTTGACGCCCCACGGCGTGGTCGCATGGTCGACCACCGAGAGCAGCCGCGCATTGATCTCGTCGCGCTTCGACAGTGTTTCGTCGAGGTCCATCGACCCCATCACGGTGCGCAGGTTGGTCGTGGTGAGCTGGAGCAGCGCGACGTACAGATCCGACACTTCATAGGCCGCCTTGGCCGCGTCGAGCACCTGGAAGAACACCACGCCGTCGGTGGAGATCATCGCATTGTCCTTGGTGATGATTTCCTGACCCGGAATATCGATCACCTGCTCCATCATGTTCACGCGGCGGCCGACGCGGTAGAAAAAGGCGGGGTAGAGGTTGAACCCCGGTTTTGCGACCGTGGTGAAGCGACCGAAATGCTCGATCGTGTATTCATAGCCCTGTCGCACGATCTTGATGCTGGAGAAGAGGTACAGCAGCACCAGCAGCATGCCGACGAAGAAGGCGCCAACCGTCAGTTCCATCTTAACTCCCCACAAATCTTGCCGGGCCTCGTAAACCCTGCCGGATGCTAGCATAGAGCGCGTATGAGCACAGTCCATTACATCGCCCCGCGCACAGCGCTGTTCCTGCCGGCGTCGAACCCGCGCGCGATCGAGAAGGCGCGCGGCCTGAACGCCGACATGGTGATCCTCGACCTGGAGGATGCGGTGAAGGCGGAGGACAAGGAAGCCGCGCGCGAAGCGGCGAAGACGGCCGAGGGTTTCGGCGACCGCCTCTTCGGGATCCGCGTCAATGCCGAGGACAGCGAGCATTGGAAAAAGGATCTGAAGGCGGTCAAGAAATCCGCCGCCACCCATGTGATCGTGCCCAAGGTCGAGAAGGCCGAAACGGTCGTCTACGCCGCGCTCTATTCGGGGCGGCCGGTGCTGGCGATGATTGAGACCGCGGCGGGGGTGATGAATGTCGGCCCGATCGCCAGCGCCACCGGCTGGGGGCTCGAGATGGCGGGGCTGATCGCGGGCACCAACGATCTGGCCGCGTCGCTCAGGCTTCCGCCCGCCGCGGGCCGCACGCAGATGCAGCTTGCGCTTCAGCTGATCGTGCTGGCGGCGCGCGGGCGTGAGATCTGGGCGCTGGACGGCGTGTTCAACAAGCTCGACGATCCCGATGGGCTCGCCGTCGAGGCGGCGGAAGGGCGCTTGCTGGGTTTCGACGGCAAGAGCCTGATCCACCCGAACCAGATTGACATCGCCCGCGCCGCGTTCGATCCGACGCCCGCCGAGCTGGACGACGCGCGCGCGCTGATCGCGGCAGCGGGCGGCGGCGCCGAGCGCTACAAGGACCGCATGATCGAAGACATGCACGTCGAACAGGCGAAGCTGCTGCTGGCGCGAGTGGGTGCGTGAAGCGCTATTTATTCGTCTGTAGTCAGAACCGGCTACGAAGCCCGACTGCCGAACAGATCTTCGCGAACCGTGCCGGAATCGAGGTCAGCTCGGCGGGCACAAATCACGATGCCGAGAATCCGCTCACGCCCGAACTGGTTGAATGGTCCGATACGATCTTCGTGATGGAGCGGGCGCACCGCACCAAGCTCCAGAAGCATTTCCGCCGGTATCTCAAAGACAAACATATCGTCTGCCTGGATATCCCGGATGAGTATGCGTTCATGGATCCGGACCTCGTCAGGCTGCTCGAAGCTCGTCTTGCCCGGTATCTGCCGGCTGCCATCGAGCCGCCGCCGATTTGACGTCAGGGCGCATCTCGCGCGGAACGTTTCGCCGATCGAATGATTGAAGACATGTGCGCCGCGCGGGTTTCCTCGCAGCTGACGCGCATGGAAGGAGGCGAGAGTGCTGCTCGAGCTGAAGCGCACACATGGCGCGTTGCTCTCCTGCCTGGATGAGCTCGAGAGGGCGACCCTCGACGCTGCACCCGACCGGGCAAGCCTCGCGAACATTCGCTGGAAGCTGAGCAAGGCGAGCGCGGAGCGGCGCAAACAGGTCGATGCGGCGTGCGACTATCTGTCGCTGAACAGCGCCAATTCGATCGACCGCAGCCGCGTCGTGGCGTTGCGCGCGGACAATGCGGAGGGCGTCGCGGCGTCCTCCAGTCATGTCCGCCGCTGGTCTATGGAGCAAGTGCTCGCCGACTGGGACGGCTACCGGGAGGCATCGGCGGCGCTGCGCAAGGCGATGCGTGCGCGCATCCTGCAGGAGCAGCGTGCGCTCTATCCGTTGCTTGAGCGCGCCGCAGCATAGCGTTCGGCATCACCCCCTAGCGCATAGCGGTAACCACGGTTACATGGGCCGCCAACTTCCGACTCAGGACATTGGCGCGCACATGGATATCCCCCTCGGTCTCACCTTCGACGACGTCCTTCTGTATCCGGGCGAATCCGAAGTGCTGCCGAGCATGGCGGACACGCGCACCCATGTGACGCGCGACCTCAAGCTCAACATCCCGATCTTGTCCTCGGCGATGGACACGGTGACCGAGGCCGACATGGCGATCGTCATGGCGCAGCTCGGCGGCATCGGTGTGCTTCACCGCAATCTCTCGATCGAGGAACAGGTCGAGGCGGTCCGGATCGTCAAGCGTTTCGAAAGCGGCATGGTCGTCAACCCGATCACGATCCGCGCCAATGGCACGCTGGCTGAGGCGCAGGCGCTGATGGCGCGGCACAAGATCAGCGGCATCCCGGTGACCGAAGCGGACGGCAAGCTGGTCGGCATCCTCACCAACCGCGACGTGCGCTTCGCCGAAAATCCCAAGCAGCCGGTCAGCGAGCTGATGACGCACGAGAATCTCGCCACGGTCTCGACCGGGGTCGGGCAGGAAGAGGCGCGCCGCCTGCTCCATGCCCGCCGGATCGAAAAGCTGCTGGTGGTGGACGAGGCCTATCGCTGCGTCGGCCTGATCACCGTCAAGGACATCGAAAAGGCCGTCACCTATCCCGACGCAACCAAGGACGGCGCGGGCCGTCTGTGCGTCGCCGCTGCGACCACGGTGGGCGACAAGGGCTTTGAGCGGACCGAGGCGCTGGTCGATGCCGAGGTCGATCTGATCGTGATCGACACCGCGCACGGCCACAACAAGGACGTCGCGCGCGCAGTCGAGCGGGTGAAGAAGCTGTCCAACCGCGTCCAGGTCGTTGCCGGCAACGTCGCGACGGGCGAAGCGACCAAGGCGCTGATCGGCGCGGGCGCGGACGGCGTGAAGGTCGGCATCGGCCCGGGATCGATCTGCACCACGCGCGTCGTCGCGGGCGTCGGTGTGCCGCAGCTCACAGCCGTCATGGATAGCGCCAACGAAGCCGCCAAGTCGGGCGTGCCGGTGATCGCCGATGGCGGCCTGCGCACCTCGGGCGATCTCGCCAAGGCACTGGCGGCGGGTGCGTCAACCTGCATGGTCGGCTCGCTGCTCGCGGGAACCGAGGAAGCACCGGGCGAGACGTTCCTGTATCAGGGCCGTGCCTATAAATCGTACCGCGGCATGGGCAGCGTCGGCGCGATGGGCCGTGGTTCGGCCGACCGCTATTTCCAGGGCGATATCAAGGATCAGCTCAAGCTCGTTCCCGAGGGGATCGAGGGACAGGTGGCGTTCAAGGGGCCGGCCAAGGACGTGATCCACCAGCTCGTCGGCGGCATCAAGGCGGCGATGGGCTATACCGGCGCGGCGACGATCCCCGATCTGCAGAAGAAGGGCCGCTTCGTCCGCATCACCGGGGCAGGCCTGCGCGAGAGCCATGTCCATGACGTGACGATCACGCGTGAGGCGCCCAACTACCCGACCCGCTAAGGGCCGGGCAACTGTGGTGTCCGGCCCTTAGCGGGTCGGTCAGGTTTTCAGCGTCGTCATCTCGACCGGCTTGCCCTTCTGGGATGGATTCGATGCGTTCGGCTTCGGCTCCTTGGTCGCCTTGGGTTTGCGGACTTCCCGGTTCGATTTTTTCTGACTCTTGGCCATTGTTCGGCTCCTCTCGGCGGTTGTTGGTTCGATTGCCGGGGTGCCACCCGGCCTATTTCGACTTCCTGCCCTTGCGTGCGGCATAGCGGGCGTCGCGGGCGGCCTTCCGGTCTGCGTCGGTAGTCCCGGCCGCGTTGGCCTGTGCATCCTCCACAGCGGATATCTCGACCGTGGCGACGCGTTTGAGTGCGACGGCCGCCTCCCGAGACATGCGCTTCGCAGCACGCTTTTCCGCCGCAGCGGTCTCGCGCTCAAGCGCTCGGGCTGCGCGTGCCGCCCGCTCGGCTTCGTCGATGGGCGGCCTTGCCCGTAGACGCGCCAACGCCGCGCTTTTCGCGCGTGCGGCCAGCGCCGTGCGTTCCTGAAAGCCGGGTTCCCGATAAGCTGCCATGCGCCGTTCTCCCGCCATCCTACCGCCGGCTCATTCGGGTCGGAACGCGGGTCGCCTTGCCGGTCATCACCTTTGACCCATAGATTTTGGCAACGCGTGCGGTGTCGTCGGCATTGTTCATGACGACGCGCGTGCCGCCCGACTGCAGGGTTTCGATCGCACTGATCGGCACCTTGTGCTTCGCGCAGGCGGCGATGACGTCGTCCTTGGGGGCATCGATATTGAGTGCTCTGGACATGGGGTCTCCGTTTGCAGGGAAGAGATGAGGGGCGCCCGTTAGAGCGCCCCTCGACCGGTTCGGGTCAGGCTGGCTGGAGATTGACGGCCGAGGTCTTGCCGCGGCTGTCGGTCTCGAGTTCGTAGGTGACGCGCTGATCCCTATCCAGCGTCTGCATCCCGGCGCGTTCAACCGCGGAGATATGCACGAAGGCATCGCCACCGCCGTCTTCCGGCGCGATGAAGCCGAAGCCCTTGTCAGGATTGAAGAATTTTACGGTTCCGGTGATCATGATGGGTTCCTTTGTCCCAGGACGGGCATGCCCCAACAGCGGTGCATCCCGGCTTCGGCGAGGCTAGAAAGGGACAAAGGGAGGAGCCTAGGCGGCCCAATATCCGTCGCAAGCGACGTCAGCATGGATCGTATAGCATAAAATAATCGAAAATAGAAATCCGGGTTATTATGCGCCGTATATTGCCGCATGCCGGGACTATTTAGCCAGACATGATGATCTGAATAACGACTGATTTATCTAGAATCGATGGAAACGCTTCGGATTTATTTGTTCGTATAACGATTGGAGCCGGTTTCGTGGTATGGAAGGAGGAGGGGCACGGCGATCGCCGCGCCCCTCCTTCGGGATCAGCCTTCAACCTCGGCGGCCAGCGCGTCGAGCAGTTCGCGGCAGCCCGCCTCGCGCATCGTCCCGTCGTCCTGCCCGTCGAGATAGGTGCCCTGCTCGGTCTGGACGAGCAGCGTTCCGCCGTCCTGCGCTCGCAGCTCGATGGTGGTCAGCGATGCGGACATCGGCGCGCCTTCCATCGCCATGCGATAGCAATAGACGAGCCGCTCGCCGGGGACGATGTCCTGATAGACGGTTTCGTTGAGCATCTCCGGTCCGCCCTGATAGGCGAAGCGCGAACGCTCATGGCCGCCGATCTCAAAGGCGGGCGAGTATTCGAAGATCTCCCAGCCTTCGCCCTCGATCAGCCAGCGGCGCTTGGCCTGCGGGTCGGCAAACGCGCTGAACACGCGATCCGGGCTGGCATTGTAGAAGCGCTCGATGCGGAAGGTGCTGTGCACGGCGGGCTTGGTGGCAATGGTATCGGTCATGGCTTGTCTCCGGTGTCGTTGAGAAAGGCAGCCAGCCGGTCGAGCTTGCGTTCGGACGGGTGGCGCTTGGCTTCGATCCACAGGGCAAGCGCGTCCATCCCCTCCGGCTCCAGCCGACAGATGCGGGTACGCCCGACCTTCTCGCTTGCGATGATCCCTGCCGCCTCCAGCACCTGCAGATGCTGCATGACCGCCGCGAGCGACATGTCATAGGGCTTGGCCAATTCCCCGACCGGGGCCGGGGCGTTGCTCAATCGCTCGACGATCGACCGGCGGGTCGGTTCGGCCAGCGCGCGAAGCAGGATATCGACGTCTTGATGCTTAAGCATGGACTTAACTAACGACTCGAATGGTCAATAGTCAAGTGTAAACTTAAGTATTGGATCGGGGCGTTCTCAGCAGGTGCCGGCGGCGAGCTTTTCTCCTTCGACGCGAGCGGTTCCGCGCCGGGCCCACAGCACCATCACGAGCCCGAGTGCAGAGGTCGCCGCGCCCGCCAGCGACACCGCCGGATAGCCGAGCCCGCCGGCGATCACCGCGCCGCCAAGGGCGGCACCGATGGCGTTGCCCAGGTTGAACGCGCCGATATTGACCGAAGAGGCGAGGTTGGGCGCGTCATGTGCGGCGGTCATCACCCGCACCTGCAGCGGCGGCACCAGCGCAAAGCTCGCCACGCCCCACAGGAACACGAGGATGGTGACCGGCAGGTGGAACGGCATCAACAGGGCAAAGGCGATCAGCACCACCGAAAGTGAGGCGAGGGTGACGATCAGCGTGCGGTCGACCGACTTGTCGGCGAACCTGCCGCCCAGCCAGTTGCCCACCGTCAGCCCGACGCCATAGACCACCAGCATCGCCGTCACGAACGCCAGCGAGGCGTTGGTCTGGGTCTGCAGGATCGGGGTGATGTAGGTGAACACCGTGAACATCGCGCTCGATCCGATCACGGTAAGGCCAAGCGCCGCGAGCACCGGGGGCCGGGCGAGCACGCGCAACTCGTCGGCGACATTGCCGCCTTCGGGGGCGGGCATTGCGGGCAGGGTGAAGCGCAGTGCCGTCATCGTCACCACGCCCAGCCCGGCGATGGCCCAGAAGGAGGCGCGCCAGCCAAGATGCTCGCCCGCCCAGGTAGCGAGTGGCACACCGACGATGGTCGCGACCGTCAGCCCCATGAACATCGCCGCGACCGCGCCGGCCTTGCGCTCGGGCGGCACCAGGCTCGCCGCGACGATCGATCCGACACCGAAAAAGGCGCCGTGGTTGAGCGAGGTGAGCACGCGGGCGGCGAGCAGCGACCAATATCCGTCGGCGATTGCCGACAGCAGATTGCCGAGCGTGAAGATCGCGGCGAGGCCGATCAGCAGCGTCCGCCGCGGCACGCGCCCGGTGGTCAGCGTCATTAGCGGCGCACCGATCAGCACGCCCAGCGCATAGGCGCTGACCAGTAGTCCCGCGGCCGGGATCGAGACGCCCAGATCGGTGGCGATTACGGGCAGCAGGCCCATCGGCGCGAACTCGGTCACGCCGATGCCGAAGGCGCCCGCGGCGAGCGCGAGCAGCGGGGGATTGAGCTTCATTGGGATTGCTCCGGGTCAGACCAGTGGCGGGTTCAGGCGGGCAAAGCCTTCCTGCTGCCGATAGGGGGTATGCGGGTAGGGCGGCAGCACGTCGCTCGCCGCGTCGAGCGTGGCGACCTGCTCAGCGGTCAGCGACCAGCCGACCGCGCCCAGATTTTGCCGCAGCTGCTCCTCGTTGCGCGCGCCGATAATGACCGAGGATACGGTCGGGCGCTGAAGCAGCCAGTTGATCGCGACCTGCGGCACGGTCTTGCCCGTCTCCCCGGCCACAGCCTCGATCGCATCGATCACCCGGTAGAGATGCTCGTCCTCGACCGGCGGCGCGAACTGTTCGGTGTCGTGCAGACGGCTGCCTTCGGGGACCGGGCGGTCGCGGCCGATCTTGCCGGTCAGCCGGCCCCAGCCGAGCGGGCTCCACACCAGCGCGCCTACGCCCTGATTGGCGGCGAGCGGCATCAGGTCCGCCTCGTATGCGCGGCCGATCAGCGAGTAATAGACCTGATGCGCCACGAAGCGCGGCCAGCCGTGCCGGTCGGCGGTGGCGAGCGCCTTCATCAGCTGCCAGCCGGGGTAGTTGGAGACGCCGACATGGCGAAGCTTGCCCTGCGCCACCAGCGTGTCGAGCGTCGCGAGCAATTCCTCGACTGGCGTGTGCGCATCAAGCGCGTGGAGCTGGAGGATGTCGATATGGTCGGTGCCGAGCCGCTTGAGCGCCGCATCGACCGAAGCGATCAGCCGCGAACGTGACACACCCCAGTCGGCGGGGCCGTCACCCATCGGCAATCCGGTCTTGGTCGAGATCAGAACCTGGTCGCGCCGGCCCTTGATCGCTTCGCCCAGCACCGCTTCGGACGCGCCATTCGAATAGACGTCCGCCGTGTCGAACAGATTTACCCCGGCATCGAGGCAGATGTCGATCAGCCGCCGCGCTTCCGCCGCGTCGCTGGTGCCCCAGGCGCCGAACAGTGGTCCGGTGCCGCCGAACGTGCCGGTGCCGAAGCTCAGCACCGGTACGCGCAGTCCTGAAGCTCCCAATTGCCGGTATTCCATCATATCCTCCTGATCCGCGTTGAACGCACAGATGGACGGTGCTCTTCAACCCTTGTAGGGCGTCGCAACGCGAAGGATTTTTGCTATGGACGCAAAGGTGGATGGCGGCGGTGACCGCGCCCGATCACTCGAGATCTTCAATATGGTTGCCGAACAGGGCAGCTTCTCGGCTGCGGGACGGCTGCTCGGCCTGACCCCGTCGGCGGTGAGCCGCACCGTCGATCGGATCGAGGCACGGCTGGGCGTCCGCCTGCTGTTGCGCACCACCCGCGCGCTTACGCTCACTGCAGAGGGGCAAGCCTATCTTGGCGCCGCGCGCCGTATCCTCGCCGATCTCGACGATGCCGAACAGCAGATCGCCGATCAGGGTGCCCCGCGCGGGCGGCTGCGGGTCAGCGCCGCGCTGTCGCACGGCCGGCTGTGCATCGTCCCGCTGCTCGGCGAGTTCGCCCAGGCCTATCCCCACATCCTTGTCGACATCAGCCTCAGCGACGCGATCGCCGATATCGCGGGCGGGCAGGCGGATGTCGCGATCCGCTTCGGCCCGCTTGCCGACAGCGGGCTGACGGCGCGCAAACTGGGCGAGACGCGCCGCATGATCGTCGCTTCACCCGCTTACCTCGCGCGCCACGGTACCCCGCGCGTGCCGCAGGATTTGCACGATCACAATTGCCTCAACTTCAACTTCCGCCGGGTCGAGCCGGTCTGGCCCTTCTGCGGCGATGCCGGCGACTATGCCATGACCGTCACCGGCAGCATCGAGGCGAATAATGGCGAGACGCTGGGGCAGCTTGCCGCCGCCGGGGTCGGCATCACCCGTGTCGGCGCGTTCAGCGTCGCGAACGAGCTGGCCGAAGGCAGCCTCGTCCCGATCCTCGAGGCGTTCAATCCCGGCGATATCGAGGTGATCCACGCGGTGTTCGTCGGTGGCGCCAACACGCCGGCCCGTGTGCGCGTCTTCGTCGATTTTCTTGCGGAACGGTTGCGCTGAGTCCGACATGTTTTAGTCGTAATGCCATCCTAGCCACATTCCGTCCGCGCCGCTCCTGTCTCCCCGAGGTTCATTGTCCCAGCCGGCTTCCTCCGCGCCGTCGTCGTTCGATCGCTTCCGCGAGCGGTTCGGGTCGCGTGCCGGCGGCCTGATCTTCGCGTTGCTGATCGAGGGGCTGGTGGTGCTGATGCTCCTCACCCTCGCGCCAACGCTGGTCGAGCGCGAGAAGAAGACGTCGGAAATGACGGTGTTCTCGACACCGCCGCCTCCGCCACCGCCGCCACCGGCCAAGGAGGCTGCCCCGGCGGCAAGCTCGAATGTGAAGCACGTCGAGGTTCCGGTTCAGGCGCCGCCCAGCCCGACCGCGGCGGTTCCCGACCCGGTGAGCGTGGTGACGCCGGAACCGCCCGCGCTGCTCAACATCCCGCTCAACCGGATTCCCGACATCGCGACGCTTCCGCGCGGGGCGCCGCCGGCCGCACCGCGCGGTCCGGCCGCCGGACCGCCCAATCTCGCCAGCCTGCCCGGCGATACGCCGCGCGTCGCGGGGCGGGGGCCGGGGGGCGAGGCGCTCTATGCCGCGCGCTGGGTGCGCGAACCCTATCCCAGCGAGACGCTCGGCTATCTTTCGACTGCACAAGGGCCGGGCTGGGCGCTGATCGCATGCCGCACTGTTGCCGATTTCCGGATCGAGGATTGCGTGAAGCTCGACGAATATCCCGAAGGGTCGAACATCGCCCGTGCGGTGATCGCCGCCTCATGGCAGTTCCGGGTCCGTCCGCCGCGCCTTGGTGGTCAGAACAAGGTCGGCGAATGGATCCGGATCAAATACGACTACGGCATCAAGCGGGAATCGGAGCGCTGATCCCGCCGCGCGCTGCCAGCGCTGCGCGGATCGCCACCGCCGCCACCGCCAGCGCCGCGATCGCCTCAAGGGCCGGGAAAGCGAAGGGCAGGGCGATGACCGCCGCGGCGAAGGCCGGCAGCACCCATCGCGCCGCGCCGCGCAGCTCGAACCGGTCACGCACCAGCCACAGCGCAAGGAAGTAGATGCCGAGCGGGATCGCCACCGCCAGATCCCCGGCACGAATCCCGATCCTGGAATGGCCGGTGAGGATCTCTACCAGCACTGCGAAGCCGGCGCCCACCGCCGCGCCCGATGCGAAGACGATCATATGGCCATAGCCCCATTGCAGTGCGCGGCTCAGCCGGTCGCTCGAAAGCTGTTCCTCGCGTGAGAAATAGAGCCACCACATTGCGAAGGTGATGACGAGCGCGGACATGGCGGTGTGCACCAGCCGCACGTCGAAGCTGCCGTCCCATGCCTTCTCCAGCGCCAGTGTCGCCGCCAGCAGCACCTCGCCCAGGACGATGATCGTCAGCAGGCCGTAGCGTTCGACGATGTGGTGCCGGTGCCACGGCGTCATGCTCGCGCGTTCGGCGATGGCGGGCACCGCTAGCTCGATCGCCCAGCCCAGCAGGATCAGCGCGACAAAGGCGGGCGATTGCGGATTGCCGAGGAAATAGAGGCCGATCCAGTAGATCTGGGCGATCGCGATTCCCGCTGCGTAGCGCAGTGCACAGGCCCGGCGTGCCGGATCGTGCCACGCCGCGCGCAGCCACAGCACGATCATCGCCACGCGCATCACCGCATAGCCGGCGACCACCAGGCTGATGTCGAGATGGGCGGAGAAGCGCTCGGTGCCCGCCGCGATCAGCAGCGCGCCGCCCATGATCACCATCGTCAGCAGGCGGGTCGGCGCATCGTCATTGTCATAGGCCGACGCGAACCAGGTGAAGTTCATCCACGCCCACCAGATCGCGAAGAAGGTGAACAGGTAGCGGACGACGCCTTCGCCCGCGTGGTCGGCGGCGATGGCGTGATGCAGCGATCCCGCGGCCGCAGCGATGGCGATCACCGTGACCAGGTCGAACAGCAGTTCCAGCGGGGTCGCGGCGCGGTGCGGCTCATGCGGATCGCGCGGTACCATCGGCCGGATTGCTGCGTGTCCCATGCTTTCCCCTTCCAATGTTGGAACCCATCTGCTTTGCCGGTGTGGCGATGCGATCCGAATTCCCCCTGCCGATGTCTCACGCCCCGCGCGCCATCGTCGCCGTCAAGACACATGTATTGTGTCAACTTTGTCAACTTGCGGTGATGCGCACATGACTCCCTCGGCCCGAACCCAGACAGCGATCGAGTTGCTCGAGCAGATCGTCGTCGCGGCCCGCGACGGCGGGGCCTCCGCCGATGTGCTGATCCAGCGCGGATTCGCCGCACGGCGCTATGCCGGGTCGAAGGACCGGCGTGCGATCCGCGGGCTGGTCTATGACGCGATCCGCCTGTGCGGCGAGCGTCCGGACAGCGGTCGTGCCGCACTGCTGGCGCTGGCAGCTAACGATCCGGCCCTGGCCGCGACGTTCGACGGCTCTGCTTATGGACCGGCACCGATCGGCGGGGATGAGGCTGCGGCGCAACCCGGGATCGCGCCGGTGTGGCTGATCGACGCGCTTGCCGGCTCGGGGGTCGATGCGGACCAGACCGCGGCGCTGCTCGGCCGCGCGTCGCTCGACCTGCGCGTCAATACGCTCAAGGCCAGTGTCGCGCAGGTTCGCGCCGCCTTGCCCGATGCGGTTCCTGTCGATGGCATCGATGCCGCGCTGCGTCTTCCGTCCGACACCTCGGTCGAGGCGAGCCAGCCCTATGTCGCCGGCTGGCTCGAGGTGCAGGATGCGGGCAGCCAGACCGTCACGCTTGCCGCGGGCGCGCTGCCGGGCATGCGCGTGGTGGATCTGTGCGCGGGTGGTGGGGGAAAGACGCTGGCGCTCGCCGTGGCGATGGAGAACCGGGGAGAATTGCTCGCCACCGATACCGACCGTCCTCGCCTGTCGCGGCTGATGCCGCGCGCGGAGCGGGCCGGGGTGTCGATCGTCGAGACCCGCCTGCTCAATCCGGGGCGGGAGAGCGAGCCGCTCGTCGATTGGGCCGGGACCGCCGATGTCGTACTGATCGATGCGCCGTGCTCGGGCACCGGGACCTGGCGCCGCAACCCGGAGGCACGCTGGCGGCTGACCCCCGCGCGGCTGGCGAAGCTGGTCGAGACGCAGGCGCGGCTGCTCGATATCGGCGCCGCGCTGGTCAAGCCCGGTGGCACGCTCGTCCACATCGTCTGCTCGCTGCTCGACGCCGAGGGCGCGGGGCAGGCGGAGGCCTTTCTCGCCCGGCACCCGGACTGGACAGCCGCGCCGCTTGCGCTTCCACTCGGCACGCCGCATGGACCGGGAATGCGCCTCACCCCGCTGTCCCATTCGACCGACGGCTTTTTTGTCGCGAAGCTGGTGCGCGCATGATAGCCCTGCGCTTTCCACGTCCGGAGTCCCTGATGCGTATCACTTTGGTGTCCGCCGCCGCCGCGCTCGCGCTGCTCAGCGTCTCGACCTCGCTCTACGGTCAGCGTGCCGACGACCAGATCGACGCCCGTTCGGTGGCTCTGCTCGAACGCGGCAAGGCGGCCAAGGCGGCTGGCAATCTCGATGGCGCCAACGACCTTATCGAAAGCGCGCTCGCGGTCGATCCGCGCAACCGTCAGGCCTTCATCGTGCTGGCGGAGGTCGCGCGGACTCAGGGGCTGCCGGGCAAGGCGATCCGCTTCTACCGTGAGGCGCTGACGCTCGAACCCAATGACGTCGTCGCGCTGCGCGGTCAGGGCGAGGCGATGGTGCAGAAGGGCGCGATCGAGCGGGCCAAGGAGAATCTCGCGCGGGTGAAGACGCTGTGCGGCACCTGTGCCGACGCGACCCAGCTTGCCGCGGCGATCGCCAAGGGGCCGCCCGCGACCGCGACTGCTCAGGCCGTCCCGACCGTGCCTGAGGCGAAGAAGAACTAGGCCGAAAGCGCGCGGGCGAGCGCGATGAACTCGTCCACGCTCACCGTTTCGGCCCGCCGCGTCGGGTCGATGCCGATGCCTTCGGCAATCTCGACCGCGCCCGGCACTCCCTTCAGGCTCTGGCGCAGCATCTTGCGCCGCTGCCCGAACGCCGCCGCGGTCAGCTTCTCGAGCACCGCAAGCTTGACGCCCGGGGGTTCCTCTCCCGGCACGATATGCACCACCGCCGACATCACCTTGGGCGGCGGCGTGAAGGCGGAACGGTGGACCGGCATCGCGATCTTCGCGCTGCTGCGCCACTGCGCCAGCACCGCCAGCCGCCCATAGGCGCCGGTCCCGGGCGCCGCGACGATGCGCTCGGCAACTTCCTTCTGGAACATCAGCGTCAGGCTCGCCCACCAAGGCTGCCAGGTCGCCGACAACCAGCCAACGGTCAGCGCGGTGCCGACATTATAGGGCAGGTTGGATGCGATATGCGGCTTGCCAGCGAACAGTGCGGGGGCGTCCACCTCCAGCGCGTCGCCCTCGATCACCGTCAGCTTGCCGGGAAACGCTTCGCCCAACTCGGCCAGCGCGGGGATGCAGCGGCGGTCGCGTTCGACCGCCGTGACCCTCGCTCCCGCCTGTAGCAGCGCTCGCGTCAGCCCGCCGGGGCCGGGGCCGACCTCGAACACCTCCTGCCCGTTCAGATCGCCCGGCACCCGGGCGATCCGGTCGAGCAGCTGCGAATCGAACAGGAAATTCTGCCCCAGCGCCTTGCTGGCGCTCAGCCCATGTTTGCGGATGACTTCACGAAGCGGGGGAAGGGCGGTCACGCCTCGGCCAGTGCCCGTTTCTCGGCGGCCTGACCAGCCATACGGATCGCCGCGATCATCGCGCCCGGCTCGGCCACATCCTGTCCGGCGATGCCGAACGCGGTGCCGTGGTCGGGAGAGGTGCGCACGATCGGCAGCCCCAGGGTCATGTTGACGCCTTCGTCGAAATGCAGCGTCTTGAGCGGGACCAGCGCCTGATCGTGATAGAGGCAGATTGCCGCATCATAAGTGGCGCGGGCGCGGGCGTGGAACATCGTGTCCGCCGCCAGCGGTCCGACTGCGTCGATTCCCTCCGCCTGCAACTGGCGGATCGCGGGTTCGAGAATGTCGATCTCCTCGCGCCCGATCGCGCCGCTTTCTCCGGCATGCGGGTTGAGGCCGGCGAAAGCAAGGCGCGGCGAATCGATCCCGAAATTGCGGGTCAGGCCGCGTGCCGTCACCCGTGCCTTGGCCACGATCAGTTCGACCGAGATCGCCTGCGGTACATCGGCGAGCGGGATGTGCGTCGTCACCGGCACCACGCGCAGTGTCGGTCCGGCCAGCATCATCACCGTGTTCTCGGGCGCGATGCCACAGCGTTCGGCGACGAATTCGGTTTGGCCCGGATGCGTGAAGCCGATGCGATAAAGCTGCGCCTTCGAAACCGGTCCGGTCACGACCGCCCCGGCTGCACCCGATCGCGTCAGACCGGTGGCGAGCTCAAGGCTGTCCAGCGCGCAACGGGCGCCCGCGTCGTCGGGCTGGCCGGGGACGATCTCTCCGGAACCCGCGACAGTGAGGACGGGCAGCGCCTCATCGAACAGGTGGCGCGCCTCATCCGGGTTGGCGATGGTCGCGACCGGACCATCCCAGACCGCGGCGATCGCACGCGGATCGCCCACTGCGAAGAAGACCGGCAGCGCCTGTAGCGCCCGATCCCGCCACGCCTTGGCGACGATCTCCGGTCCGATCCCGGCAGGATCGCCCAGGGCGACCGCGAGGGGGCGGACCGGGATGCTCATCGCTCAGCGATAGTCGATGATGGCGTCGCGGCGCAGATCGCGGAGATAGCGCTGGGCGCGCAGGTTAGTGCGCGCTTCCTCGAGGCCGTCGCGGATTTCCTCGGCGCTGGGCAGCGAGGCGGTCTTGGGATCGTCGCGGCCGCACAGCACCAGCGCACGCACGCCTTCCTCGGGCGAGCCGAAGGGTGGGGTGGCCTCGCCGACCTGAAGCTTGAGGACGATGTCCTGAAGCTGCGGCGGCAGATCGCGTGCGCGCACGGCGTCATTGTCCACGACCTCGGCGCCCAGCGTCTCGGCGGCCTTGCCCACCGCGCCGCAGCCGGCGGTCGACTTGAGCACGGTCGCGAATTCCGACGCCTTCGCCTGCGCCTGCGCCTGGGTGGTGCCGGCCGGGAACTTGACGGTCAGCTGGCGCAGGCTGAGCTTGGCGTCGCGCGGGTCGGCCATGAGGACCTGGCGCTTGTCGACCAGGTAGAGGACCGAGAAGCCGCCCGGCACCTCGATCGGGCCGGCGACCTGGCCGACCTGCATCTGCTGCGCGGCCTGCGCGAGCTGGGGCGGGAGCATCGCGGCGCGCACCCAGCCGAGATCGCCGCCCTGCGCGCGCGTGGTCGCTTCGGAGAAGCGCGCGAAATATTCGAACGGCCGGCCCTGCTGCATCTGCTGGATCATCTGCTGCATCGCCTGGAACACCTCGCCCTGCCGCTCGGGCGTGGCGGAGATGTAGATCTCGCGAAGCTGGAACTCCTCGGTCCCCTGCGCGTCCTGCAGGCGCTTGATGATCGCCTCGACCTCTTCGGTGCCGACGTTGATGAGCACGCCGACCTTACGCTGGATCACGCGCTGCCAGGCGATCTCGCCCTCGATCTGGCGCTTGAACGAGCGCTCCGACGAGCCGACCTCGCGCAGCCAGGTGCGCATCTGCTCGGGCGTGCGCTGATAGCGGCCGGCGATCGACGCGTAGCTGCGGTCGATCTGATCGGCGCCAATGGTGATGTCGTTCGCCTTGGCTTCCTGGATCTGGATGGTCTCATCCGTCAGCAGGCGCAGCACCTGCAGGCGCAGCCGGTCCTGCTCTTCCTCGGTCAGCTTGAGCTGGTTGAGCGCCACGAACAGCGCGAAGCGCTGGTCGATGTCGGTGCGGGTGATGACATAGCCGTTCACGATCGCGGTCGGCTTGCGCACATTGGGATCGGGCTTGCCGAAGAGCTGGAGATCCTTTGGCAGATCCAGATTGGCGGCGCTGGACGGCGCCTCGGCCGCTTGCTGCGGCGCGCCGGCCGGAGCCTCGCCCGCCTGCTGCGCGGCGATGGCGGCGCTGCCGGCAATGCCAAGGATCAGAGCTGCCGAACGGCAGAAAATTACGACCTTCGAAGTCATCTTCACCTGTACCTGAAACCAGTTCCCGTCAGCGGGGCCGTGGGGCGTTTAATCGCCAATTGTGCCTGAACTGGGGCTTACATGTTTTTAGTGGCTGCACCAGTCCGCTCCTCCACCTGGCTACCTGGCGGTAGCATGATATGGGTGGCCGGGTGGGGGAGCGGGCTGGTGCCGTCACCCAATCTAACGGCCCAAATTCTTCAAAGCCAGCGTCAACAGGTAGCTGTTGCCGCGTCGCGCGTCGCCCGTCGTCTGATAATCGCGTTTCCAGGTGACGCCGAGACGCAGGCAGTCATCCTCATATTCGATGCCCAGACGATGGCGGATCGGTTCGAACCCGTCGGAAAGCGAGGTCGGATCCTCCTCGCCATCGGTCAGGTCGATGACGGCGGAGCCGAACACCGACCAGAAGCGCGCGACCTTCACCCGCGCGCCGATCCGCGCTTCCTCGCGGTCCTGCAGATCCTCCAGCGCGAAATCGACATTCCGGTTGAGCCGCAGATAGCCGATCGTCGCAAAGGTATCGCGCGAGCCGATCGTCGCATCGATCTCGTTACGACGGACTGCCATATTGTCCTTGTCCAGCCGGTAGCGGTGGGTGAAGGTCAGGAAATCCTTGTAGCGCACCACCGTCCGCCCGACGATGTCGGAGAGGCGGTCGGTCAGCCCCGTGCCGTCGGGCAGGATCGTCGACCGCGAATCGAGGCGATAGCTCTGGCCGATATTCGCCTCTACCGACAGGCCGGGCAGGTACAGCGCATAGTCGAGCCCGAAGGTGAAGCGTGTCGAATCCTCGAACCGGTCGTAGCCGGGGAAGCGGTTAAGCGCGAACAGGTTCGAATCTTCCAGATCGACTGAACGGGCGTCCTCGTTGGGGATGTCGATATTCTGGAGCTTGGGCGCCGCGACGATCTGGAAGCGCGGGGTGATCCGCTGCACACCGCCGAACGCTTCGCCGATCAACGGCCATTTCATGTCGAGCGCGAGCGCTCCGATCGCGCGGCCGCGAAACCCCTCAAGCCCGCGATAGCTGACCTGGCTGGTCGCGGCGGTATCGTCTGTATTGTAGAGGTCGCCGCGGCCATAGGCGGTCAGCGTGACTTCCTGCCCCCAGGCGGTGAGCTTGCGCAGGTCGTAGCGCAGCGAGGCGAAAGCGCGCTGCGTGTCCTGCCCGCTGGCCCGCCCGATCGCGAGGCTGTTGAGCTGCAACTCGAACCGTCCGCCTTCGAGCAGCGACTGGCCGAAACGCAGGCGATAATCGATCTCGGGCAGCGCGACCGGCTGGAGCCCCTGATTCTCGGTGGGGCGGAGCGTCTGCACCGCCCAGCCGTTGATCGACAGCAGCGAATTGCGGTCGATCCGCTCGATGCGGATATTGTTGCGAAGTCGGTCGTCGCTCGAGATGTCGTAGCGGCGCAGGAAAGTACGGTCGCTCGCCACGCGAACCGCTCCGCTCACGCTCCAGGTGGGGTCGAGCTGGAAGCGCCCGGCAGCGTCGAGATAGCCGCGGAACGCATATTCGCTCGACACCGACGGCGTCGGTGAGACGAAGTCGTCGCGGCGGCGGCTGTAGGTGCCGTAGCCGGTAACGCGGAACGCGCCCTTGCCGGTGAGCTGGCGATACTCGGCGCGCAGCATCGGCAGCGCGTTGGTGAAGATATGCGGCGTGACCGTAACGTCGCGATCGGGGCCGAGGCTGAAATAGTAGGGCAGGGCGACTTCGAACCCGTTGACCGCGTCGAGGCGGATCGCGGGGGCGAGCAGGCCGCTGGCGTTGCCCGCGCCGACCGAATGGCTGAACACGGGTAGTGGTAGCGTCGCGAAGCCGAACAGCGAGACGCGCGCGCCCTGATAGCGCATGCGTTTGCGCGCGGGATCATAAACCACCCGCACCGCCGTGATCTTCCACGATGGTTCCTTGGGGCAATTGCCCGCATCCACCACCGCGCACGGTGTATAGGCCGCGCGTTCGACGTCGATTACACCATTGGCATCGCGCGTGCCGCGCTCGGCGGCCAGGCGTCCGCCTTGTTCGAGCACGACGAGCATGTTCTCGATCGCGCCGTCTTTGAGCGAATCGGTCAGCTCGATCTTGTCGCCATAGGCGGTGTCGCCTTCGGGGTTGGTGACGGCGATGCTGCCGTTCGCGACGACCTGACCCGTCTTGCGGTTCCACACGACCCTGTCCGCGCGTAGCCGGTTGCCCTCACGGAACAGGCGCACATCGCCACTGACCGTGACGACATCGCCATCCGAATCATATTCGGCGAGGTCGGCGGAGAACTGGATCTGATCGGGGTCGTTGGGCAGCGGACTTTCGGACGGCGGCGGCGGATCGACCGGCCGGTCCTGCAGATCCTGCGCGGTCGCGCCGGGTGCGACGCACAGCGCGATCGGCAGAATCCCGGCGAGTAGCAGAGCCTTGCGCGTCACGTCCGAACTACACCCCTTTAACGCCGACCCGGCACCCGCGCCCGTTGCGCGCTTACCCGCCAACCCTATTGCACCGCGCGCTCGGCTTCGCAATCGCCGGGCTTTGCCGTTCGCCGCGCACTGGCCTAGAGAGAACTCAAACGACAACAACATGATCCACAGGAACGAAGCTTCATGCATGTAACATTCGCCGCCGCCCGCCCAGTCGATGCGGGCGTTGTCGCCCTGCCGGTAGAGAAGGACGGACTCGATCGCGTGCCGGCCGGCGTGCTGGACGATGCGACGCTGGCGCTCGCGCGTGGCGCGGCAAAGGCCGGCCGGTTCGACGGCGACGCAGGTTCGATCGTCGAGATTTTCGTGTCCGGCGGCGAGGGCGCCAACCGCGTCCTGCTGCTTGGTGTGGGCGCGGGCAGCGAAGCGGATTACGAGCGGGCGGGCGGCGCGCTGACCGCACGTTTCCTGACCTCGGGCGTGACCTCGATCACGGTCGATTTCGCCAGCCTTGGCGGTTCGCCCAGTGCGCGTGCGGCTGCGCGCCTCGCGGCGGCGGCGGTGCAGCGCGGCTGGCGCCACGACGTCTATCGCACCCGTCTGACCGACAAGCAGAAGCCGACGCTGGAGGGCATCGTCCTGGTCAACGCGGGCGAGGGCAGCGAAGCAGGGTACAAGGATCAGGCGGCGGTCATCGACGGGCTTGAGTTGACCCGCGGCCTCGTCTCCGATCCGCCCAACATCGTCTATCCCGAGAGCTTCGTCGAACGCTGCCGCCACCTCGCCGATCTCGGCATCGAGATCCAAGTGCTCGACACCGAAGCGATGGCGAAGCTGGGCATGGGCGCGCTGCTCGGCGTCGCGCAGGGTTCGGTCCGCGAAGGCCGGCTACTCGCGATGCGCTGGACCGGCAAGGGTGAGGGCGATATCGACCTGGCGCTGGTCGGCAAGGGCGTGACCTTCGACACCGGCGGCATCTCGATCAAGCCCGCTGCGGGCATGGAAGACATGAAGTGGGATATGGGCGGCGCCGGCGCCGTCGTGGGCGCGATGAAGGCGCTCGCCACCCGTAAGGCCAAGGCGAACGTCATCGGCGTGTGTGCGCTGGCCGAGAACATGCCCGACGGCAATGCCCAGCGCCCGGGCGACGTCGTCACGTCCATGTCGGGTCAGACGATCGAGGTGATCAACACCGACGCCGAAGGCCGTCTGGTGCTGTGCGACGCGATCACGTGGGTCCAGCAGGTCCACAAGCCCAAGACGATCGTCGATCTCGCCACGCTGACCGGTGCGATGATCATCAGCCTGGGCAGCGAGCATGGCGGCCTTTTCGCCAATGACGACGCCCTGGCCGACGAACTGCTCGCCGCGGGCCGCGCGACCGGCGACCTGTTGTGGCGCTTCCCGCTCGGCGACGCCTACAACAAGCTGATCGACAGCCCGATCGCCGACATGAAGAATGTCGGTCCGCGCGGCGCCGGATCGATCACCGCGGCGCAGTTCATCCAGCGCTTCGTCGACGAAGGCGTGCGCTGGGCGCATCTCGACATCGCCGGCATGGTGTGGGCCGACAAGCCGGGCAGCACCTACGACAAGGGTGCGACCGGCTACGGCGTCAAGCTGCTCGACCGCTTCGTCCGCGACAATTTCGAGGGCTGATCTTGCAGGTCGATTTCTACCACCTCACCGTGACGCCGCTGGAGCGGGCGCTCCCCGGCATCGCGGTGAAGGTGGTGGAGAGCGGCCAGCGGCTGCTGATCGTCTCCGCCGACGCGCATCAGCGCCAGCGGATCGACGGATCGCTGTGGACCTGGCAGGTCGAGAGCTTCCTGCCGCACGCGCAGGCGGGAGCAGGGGAGGACAGTGTCCAGCCGGTGCTGATCGCGGGCGAGGTGGCGCCGGCCAACGGTGCGCGCTTCGTTGCCCTGATCGACGGCGAATGGCGCGACGCGGCGCTGGAGTTTGACCGGGCGTTCCACTTTTTCGACGGCGACAAGATCGCCGAGGCGCGCGCGGCGTGGAAGGGGCTGGCGGACCGCGATGGGGTCGAGCGGCGCTACTGGAAGCAGGACGAGAACGGACGCTGGGGGCAGGCGGCTTGAGCGCGATCGATCGACCGGATAATCGTTCGGCCGCACGTTGCTGGCCCAGGGGCAGGTAGATGATCCTCTTACTGATTGTTGTTTGCATCCTTGTCAGCGTCGTGCTGTTCATCCTCTTTGAACGGCTCTTCTGGCGCTGGTCGACCTGGCAGTCGATGGTGACGGCCGCGCTGCTCCCTCCGGTTATCACATGGACGCTTATATTCGGTGTCGATGTGTATGGTGCCGTGCGCCACAGCCACGATCCCGGCGACGCCATTATGGCCGGGCTTTCGCTGATCGGCTTTCCGATTGCGATGATCGGCTTTCCCGCTGGCGTGATTGCCATTCTTGGCTTCTGCGCACTGAGGATGGGGTTCAACCGGATCGTCGCGAGCGTATCGGGGCGCGACGGCGAGTAAGCGCAGCCTCCCCCCTTGCCACCACCGTCTTGCGCGACTAGAGGCGCGCCCAATCCCCACCCCCAATGACAGGAGCCGCACGGCCATGGCCGCGAACCGGACCTTTTCGATCATCAAGCCCGATGCCACCCGCCGCAACCTGACCGGCGCGGTCACCAAGATGCTGGAGGAAGCCGGCCTGCGCGTCGTCGCTTCGAAGCGCATCCAGATGAGCCGCGAGCAGGCCGAGGGCTTTTACGGCGTTCACCGCGAGCGTCCCTTCTTCAACGACCTGGTCGAGTTCATGATTTCGGGCCCGGTGGTCGTGCAGGTGCTGGAAGGCGAGAACGCCGTGCAGCGCAACCGCGACATCATGGGCGCGACGAACCCCGCCAACGCCGACGCCGGCACGATCCGCAAGGAACTGGCCGAATCGATCGAGGCGAACTCGGTCCATGGTTCGGACTCGGACGAGAATGCGGCGATCGAGATCGCGTTCTTCTTCAAGCCGGAAGAACTGGTCGGCTGATTTCAGGCGTTCGCCTGAAGGACAAGGACAGGCCTCTCCCGGTTCGGGAGGGGCCTTTCTTTTTTTGGCGGCTAGCGTGCGCCCAGCCGTGCCGCTTCCTGCGCCCATAGCGAGTCGATCCGTGCCTGATCGCCGCCGCGTTCGCGGATCCGGGCCGCCTCGATGCGCAGCTCGCGACCGGCGAGCATGCGGCCGCTGGTGCGCCACACCAATTCGACGATGGCGCGGTCCTGTTTCGTCGCATCGCCCGCGCGGTAGCTCATCGTTACCAGCACCGGCAGCCGTCCCTCGCGCTCGTCCGCGCCCTTGTCGGTCGCCGCCAGCACCGCGCTGCTGAACCAGTTCGTTTCGATCCGCGGCAGCACCGGCGCCTGCGCGTCGACACTCAGCGCCTTCGGAAAGGCGACTGCGGTGTCGAGGATCTCGTGCGCGGGATCGCTAAGCACGGCCTTCCGCCCGCCATCGGCCACGCTCGCACGCAGGCTGAGCCGGGTTCCGGCGGCCGCCGCCTTGCTCGCGGCGCTGGCCTTCTGACTCGCCTCGTCGCGCTTGTCGGCCCAGCTCACCCACAGCGACACGCCGGCGATGACCACGCCCGCCACCGCAACCAGTTCGCCGATCGTCAGCCAGCGACGGCGGATCGCGCGGGCTTCTGCCTTTTCCGCAGGAGTTTCGTTCATGCCCTGCTGCATATCGTCGGGGGCGGGCGGAGTCACCGCCGTGGTAGCGTGATCGTGGCGGACAGCCCGCCGCCCTCGCGGTTGGCCAGCGCGATATCGCCCCCCGCCTCGCGCACGATCGCACGCGCCAGCGTCAGGCCCAGGCCGACGCCGCCCGTCGTGCGGTTGCGTGAGGGGTCGAGCCGGGTGAAGGGATCGAACACCGCGGTCAACTGCTCGGCGGGAATGCCGGGTCCGCGATCGGCGACCTCGATCCGCACCGCGCCCGAATCCGACGTCAGCAGCACCTCGCCCCCGCCGCCATATTTGACGGCATTCTCGATCAGATTGCGCACCGCGCGGCGCATCAGCGCAGGCCGCAGACGCACGATCAGCCGCTGGCCGTCCTCATAGTCCACCGCATGGCCCAGCTCGCGGAAATCGTCGACGACCGCGTCGATCAGCGCCGACAGGTCGGTCTCGGTCGGCTGCTCGCTCGGACGGCCCAGACGCGCCAGCGACAGGATGTCGTCGAGCGTACGGTTCATCTCGTCGATCGTGTCCGCCATGCGCGCGCGGTCTTCCTCGTCCTCGACCGATTCGATGCGCACGCGCAGCGCGGCGAGCGGGGTGCGCAGATCGTGCCCGATTGCGCCGAGCATCTGATCCTTCTCGTCCAGCATCGCCGTCACGCGCTGGCCGAGCGCATTATACGCGCCGATCACCGCGCGGACATCGCTGGGGCCGGCCTCTTCCACCGGCTCCGCCTCCACCCCCGGCCGGAAACGGCGCGCGGCGGCGGCCAGGTCATGCAGTGGACGCGAAATCCGGCGCGTTGCCCACAGCACCGGCAGCAGCATGATGACATAGAGGATGAGCGTCTGACCCGCGAGCAGCCAGAACAGCCGGCGCGGATTGCCCTGCCATGGCGCGATGGTGGTCACCCAGCCCTTGCCGGGCAGCTCGATCGCAATCAGCAGCGTTGGCCCCGGCTGCTTGTCGCGCAGCCGGCGGCGTTCCTCGAAAGGCAAAGGTTCGTCGGAGACCGGACGCACGCCGGTGTCGATTCGCCCGGCCGTCACGCCCTGTTCGACCAGCTGGCGGCGCAGTTCGTCCTGCACCTCGGGGCGGCGTGTCAGGTAGGGCGGGATGGGATTGGCGGACGCGCGGCGAATCCGCCCGCGGTCCTGCGGTATCGGGCGCCCGGTCTGTGCCTCGCGTTCGAGCGCGTCGGCGACGCGGGTCGCGACCGGACGGGTTGCCTGTGCCAGCCGGAAACTGGATCGGTCGCGCAGCGCGAGGCCGAAATTGATCGCCTGCGCCAGAAACAGCGCCAGCGCAACCACCAGTGCCATCTGGCCCATCATGCTGCGAGGCCAAAGGGGGATGCGCTTCATAGCCGGGTGACGTCGCTTGCCAGCGTATACCCGCCGCCCCACACGGTCTTGATCAGCGTGGGGGTCTTCGCATCCGGCTCGATCTTCTTGCGCAGGCGGCTGACCTGGTTGTCGATTGCGCGGTCGAATGCCGCGGCCTCGCGCCCCTGGGTCAGATCGAGCAGCTGGTCGCGGGTCAGCACTGCGCGCGGGCGCATCACCAGCGCAAGCAGCAGGTTGTATTCGCCAGTCGACAGCGGCACCGACACCCCGTCGCGGTCGACCAGAGCGCGCTCGCCAGTTTTGAGCACCCAGCCGGAGAAGGCGAAGCTGCCGCTTTCGGGGGCGTGCTGGCGCGTGCCGCCCGCTTGCATCCGGCGCAGCACCACCTTGATCCGCGCGGCGAGCTCGCGGGGGGAGAAGGGCTTAACGACATAGTCGTCCGCGCCCATCTCCAGCCCGACGATCCGATCGGTTTCCTCGCTCCTGGCGGTCAGCAGGATCACCGGCGTCTCGCTGGTCGCACGGATATGACGGCACAGGCTCAGGCCGTCCTCGCCCGGCATCATGATATCCAGCACCACCAGATCGATCGAATAGGCCGACAGCCGCGCGCGCGCTGCCTCGGCATCCGCCACCTGGGTCACGCGGAAATTCTGTTTGGTCAGATATTGCGCCAGCGGCTCACGGATCGATCGCTCGTCGTCGACGAGCAGCAAATGCGGTGTTTCAGCGGTCATCGCGTCCGGGGTAGCAGATTCGTCGCACACCGGAAGTGCCGGGCGGGCGGCACGGAGGAGGTCGTAAAGCCCGCCCGACACGCCGCTCACTCGCCCTGGGGGGTGTCAGGGGTGCGCGGCATCGTTCCGCGAGGGCCACGCTGGGGCAGCTCGGACTTGTCGAGCTTGCCGTCCTTGTTGGCGTCCATCGCTGCAAAGCGCGCGGCGTTCTGCGCGTCGAATTCGGCGCGGGTGATCACGCCGTCGCCATTGGCATCGGCCTTCATGCCGCCGTCCATCGGGCGCGGGCCGTCCCGCCGTGCGCCCTCTTCACCGCCACGGCCGCCGCCGCGCTTCCACTTGCCCATGCCCTTGCCGCGTTCGTCGGCGCCAATCGTGCCGTCGCCATTGGCGTCCATCCGCGCGAAGCGGGCCTCGGCCGCCGCGCGATTCTCGGCCTTGCTGATCATGCCGTCGCCATTGGTGTCGATCCGGCCGAGCATGCGCTCGCCCATGCGCCCGCCACGACCGCCGCCGGGCATGAAATCGGCCATCTCGCCGCCCTTGCGCTCGGCCATCGCGGTGCGCGCGGCCTCGGCGCCGGCCTTGCGCTCATTGGCGTCGAGCTGGCCGTCCTTGTTGGTGTCCATGCGGTCGAACCGCGCATCGGCACGGGCCAGCATCTCGGCCTTGGTGATCGGCGTTTTCGGTGCGGCGGGGGTCTCGCCCTGCATCGCGATCGCGACACCGGCGGCGAGCATCGCGCCGATCGCGGTGGCAGTCAGAAGGGTCTTCATCACGGGGCTCCTGTCGGGAGCGGCAGGGGCGCCGCTGTGATGCCCTTCTGAACGCCCGCTGTCGCAGCCCTGTGTCAGCGCGGAGGGAAAGTGTCGCAATTTGTATCGGGGCTGGAGGGGCCCCCGCTAAGGGGGCACGGTTTACGTGGCGCTAGGAAGTTTGCGCGAAGGTCTTGCCAAAGACAGGGTGGGAGCGCGGAATGTCATATCGCCAGATCGTTGAAACGATCGCCATTGCGGCGGCGATCTTGGCGGCACCCGCCCGTTGTCAGGAAGCGGATGTACCGCGAGACGAGTCCATTCGCACTATCCCGGCGGTGATCGACCCGGACGCGAAAGCGGCGGTTGCAGGGATCAACGCGTTCTCGCTCGATTTGTATCGGCGCACTCTGGCCGCCGATGAGAATCACTTCCTTTCGCCGGCGAGCGTCTCGGTCGCCGTCGGCCTGGCCTATCGCGGTGCGCGCGGTACGACGGCGACGGAACTTGAGAAGACGCTCCACTTCGGCAAATCGCCGCGCGACTATCTGCGCGCCAACGGGCAATTGCTCGGAACGATGAACTTCGCCGGGCCGCGCCGCGAATTGCGCACGGCAAATGCCGTCTGGCTGCAGGACGGGATGCCGCTGCTCCCGGACTATGAGCAGGATCTGGCCGCCTATGCCAAGGCAGGGCTGCAACGCGTGGACTTTCGCGGGGACACGGATGCCGCACGGCTGAAGATCAATGGCTGGGTCGCGGAAAGCACGCGGGACAAGATCAAGGACCTGTTGCGGCCGGGCGATGTCAGTGACAGCACCCGCGCGGTCCTCGTCAACGCCATCTACTGGAAGGGTGGCTGGGCCAGCGCCTTCGACAAGCGGCAGACGAAGCCGGAACCCTTCAAGCTGCTGGACGGCGGCCAGGTGACCGCGCCGCTCATGTCCCAGCGGTCGGACTTTCAGGTCATGGAGCGCGACGGCGCCAAGGCGATCATGCTGCCCTATGTGGGCAATGAGGTCGAGATGGTGGTGCTTCTGCCGAACTCGGCGAAGGGGCTGCCGAAACTCGAAGAAAAGCTGACGGCAAGCGGTCTTGCCGATTGGCTGGGCGACCTCGCCAAAGCCCCGCAGCGCGAAACCATCCTGACCATGCCCAGGATGCATGTCGAATGGCGGGCAGACCTCAAGGAACTGCTCAAGGCGATGGGCGCCCCGACCGCATTTTCGGACGATGCCGATTTCCTGGGGATCGCCGCATTTCCCTATCCCGGCGAGGATCCTCGAGCCATCGGGCTGAAGATCAAGCATGTCATTCACAAGACCTATCTCGATGTCGATGAGACCGGTTCGGAGGCTGCGGCCGCAACGGCGGTTGTCATGGACGTCATCGTCAGTGGCCTCCGGCGGGGACCGCCCCCGCCCCCGCCGTTCATCTTCCGGGCGGACAAGCCGTTCCTGTTTCTCCTGCGCGACCGGCGGACCGGGTTGATCCTGTTCATGGGGCGCTATGTGAAGCCTCAGGCGGAGACTGGGGCCGAGGGATAGGATCCCGGCCGCTCAGCCGAAGATCGCGACCCCCTGCATCCCCTCTGCCACGCGCACGCCATCGGCGTTCGACATGCGCATCGACTGGCTGGAATAGCCGTCGCGGGCGCGGTCGGTCTCCGCCTCGAGCAGCCACCATCCGTCGCGCGTCGCTGCGCGTGGCTGCAGGATGTTGACGATCCAGGTGAGCGAGGAGAGCGGCGTCATCTTCTTGAACAGCTTGAACGCCGCGGGGGGCAGCGCATCGCCCATCGCCATCAGCTCGACCTCGGGGTCCAGCCCTTCGCGGTCGATCAGCCGGCCCCAGCGCAGCCATTCGGTGGCGCCGGGAGCCTTCAGGTCGAAGAAGTTGAAGTTGCCCGTGAAGAACTCCGCCGGGCCGGTGTAGAGCTGCGCGTCGGCGGGCGGCGGACGATGGTCGGAGGGGATGGTCACGTCATGGTCGATCGCCGACTGGAGCTGCGCCATGAACACGAAGGTGGTGCGCAGACCCAGACCCGCTTCCGACACGATATCCGCCTGAATGAACGCGGCGTTGCGCCCGCGGCGCAGCTTGGTCGCGGTTACCGTCACCGGCCCCGAAAGCGGCCCGACGAACGCCACTTGCGCCGAACGCAGCGGCGGCAGGTCCGACTCGATCTGCTTCGCCGCGGCCAGCGCCAGCGCGGTCGACAGCCCGCCATAGGCGGTGCGCCCTTGCAACCAGTTCGACGGAATCTCCGTGGCGAAGCCGCTGTCGCTACGCTGTGCCTGTGCCAGCAGGGCGGGGAGCGAGGTCATGCCGGGAGGGTCTCCAGATAGCGGTCGCGCAGTTCGCGCTTGAGTACCTTGCCGATCGCGCTGCGGGGCAGCTCGTCGATCTGCACGAGTTCGGCAAGCCGCTGTGTCTTGCCCAGTCCCGCATTCACCGCCGCCAGCACCTCGGCCGCCGGGGTCGCATCGGCGGGGACGTAGAAGCCCAGCGGCGTCTCGCCCCATTGCTCCGACGGCACGCCGATCACCGCGCAGTCGCGCACCGCTGGATGCTTGGCGAGCTCTGCCTCGAGATCGCTCGGATAGATATTGAACCCGCCCGAGATGATCAGATCCTTCTTGCGGTCCATCAGCGTCAGGAAACCCTCGGCGTCGAACCGTCCGACATCGCCGTGACGGATATAGCGGTTGCCCTCGGCATCGAACCACTCGGCGTCGGCGCTCGCCTGCTTGCGTCCGTGATAGCCGCTCATCATCGCCGGGCTGCGGCCAACTACTTCGCCCATCTCGCCCTGCGGCACCTCGCGCCCGTCGTCGTCGATCAGGCGGATGTCGTGGCCGGGCACCGGCATGCCCACCGTGTGCAGCTTGTTCGGGAACATGTTGCACATTAGCACACAGGTGCCGCCGCCCTCGGTCATCCCGTAATATTCGACCAGCATGCCCGGCCAGCGCGCCAGCACATCGGCCTTGAGCGCGGGGGAGAAGGGGGCGCTGGTGCAGGTCTTGAGCCGGAAGGACGACAGGTCGAAGCTGTCGAAATCCTCCACCGCCATGATCCGCTGATACTGTACCGGCACCAGCATCGCGTGCGTCCCGCGATGCTTCGCCGCGGCCTCAAGGAACCCGCGCGCGTCGAACTTGCCGAGCAGCACCGCGGTGCCGCCCCAGCCCAGCGTCGGGATGAAGCTCACCAGCGTGGTGTTCGAATAGAGCGGGGTGGCGATCATCGTCACCGCGTCGCCGAACCCCGCCGCGGCATTGTGCGCGATATGCGCCCAGCGCATCGCGTGCGACTGGACGATGCCCTTCGGCGTACCGGTGGTGCCCGACGAGTAGATGATGTTGAACGGATCCTCGGGGCTGCTCTCCACCGGAACCGGCTTTGCCGCGTCGCCGATCCAGTGGTCGAGTGCGATGCCAACATCGCTCGCGTCCAGCGCGACGCGCTTCGCTTCGACGGTGCGCTCGCCCAGCGTTGCCGCGGCGTCGGCGTCCAGGAACACCACGTTCGTGCCGCTGTCGGCGATCATCGCCGCCATCTGATCGCCGGTGGAGGAAGGCGCGATCGGGGCGGGGGCGCCGCCCGCGCGGATCGCGCCGAGGAAGATCGCAGCATAGTCGAGGCTCACCGCGCCGGCGATCGCCACCGCCTGTCCGCGCTGCAGCCCGTCGCGCTGCAGCGCCGCCGCGATGGCATTCATCCGCGCGTCGAGCTGGGCATAGGTGAGGCTGGCGGCGCCCTGGATGATGGCGCTCTTGTCCCCACGTTCGAGCGCGTGCGCCGCGATCAGGTCGGACAAGGTGCCGAAGGGTTGGGTCAGGATTTCGGCGGCGGTTTGCATGCTCTCTCCTCGATTCGGATGAAGCGCTAGGCGAAACAGGCACACGCTGCCATACGCGATCTTCGAAAAATATGGGGAGAGGGAGTTTGGTCTTCTACGATTCGCCCAATCCGGCGCCCAACCCGCGCCGTGTCCGCATCTTTGCCGCGGAGAAGGGAATCGACCTCCCGCGCGAGGAGGTATCGATCTTCAAGGGCGAGCATCGCAGCGAAGCCTATCGCGCGATCAATCCGCTCGGCCAAACCCCGGCACTTCGGCTCGATACCGGCGCCGTCCTCACCGAAAGCGTCGCGATCTGCCGCTATCTCGAAGCGTTGCACCCCGAGCCCCCGCTGTTCGGCAGCGACCCGCTCGACGCCGCGACGGTCGAGATGTGGGTCCGCCGGATCGAGCTGCGGCTGATGGTGCCGACCGGCATGATCTGGATGCATACCCACCCCTTCACCGCGCGCGTGATGCCGCACCAATATACCGAGTTCGGCGAGAGCAACCGCCCCGCCGTGGAGCGCGCGCTCGCGATGTGCGACGATGCGCTGGGCGAAACGCCCTTCATCGCCGGGGAGCGTTATTCGATGGCCGATATCGTGTTGCTGACCACGATCGATTTCGGGACTTTCATCGGCCTCGCCATTCCCGAGGATCTGGTCCGCCTCAACGATTGGCACCGCCGCGTTACCGCACGTCCGAGCTCGGCGGCATGAGCGACGCGATGGAAGGCATGGCCGCAATCGTCACCGGCGGCGGCACCGGGATCGGCGCGGCGGTGGTGCGCAAGCTGGCGGAACGCGGCGTGCGCTGCGTGATCAACTATGCATCGAGCAAGGACGCGGCCGAGGCGTTGGCGGCGGAGGTCGGCAACGGATCGATCGCGGTGCAGGCAGACATCGCCGACGATGCGCAGTGCCGGGCGCTTGCCGCGGTGGCGGCCGACGCGTTCGGTCGCCTCGACCTGCTCGTGAACAATTCGGGCAAGACCAAATTCGCCAATCACGAGGATATGGAGGCGCTCTCCGCCGACGATTTCCTCGACATCTACCGGCTCAATACCGTCGCGCCGTTCCAGATGATCCGCGCCTGCGCCCCGGCAATGCGTGAGGGGCCAGCGAGCGCAGTGGTCAACATTGCCTCGGTCGCCGGGGTGTTCGGCAACGGATCGTCGGTCGCCTACGCCGCGTCCAAGGGCGCGCTGGCGACGATGACCAAGAGTCTCGCCCGCGTTCTCGCCCCCGCGATCCGCGTCAACGCCGTCGCGCCCGGTTATGTCGGCACCGGCTGGTTCAGCGAGCGGATGACGCAGGAAGCGTTCGACGCGTTCGAAAAGTTCATCGCCAGCCAGACGCCGATGGCGATGGCCGCGCATGCCGAGGATATCGCCGGGCCGGTGGTGAACCTGCTCGATCCCGCCAGCCGCGTCATCACCGGGGAAACGGTGCTGCTCGACGCGGGCGCGCATCTCGACGTTGGGCTCTCCCGCAGGCCCGGAAAGGGCTAGCGGCGGGCTTCGGTCGCCATCCGCACCGCGAGACCGGCGAGCACCGTTCCCATCAGCCAGCGCTGGATCAAGGCGAAGCCGGGGCGTTGCTGAAGGAAGCGCGCGATGAACGCGGCGGAAACGACGATCATCGCATTGACCGAAAGGCTGATCGCGATCTGGGTCGATCCCAGCGCCACTGCCTGACCGAGCACGCTGCCCTTGGCGGGATCGATGAACTGCGGCAGCAGCGAGAGGTAGAGGACCGCGACCTTCGGGTTGAGCAGCACGGTCAGCAGCCCCATCGAGAACAGCCGCCCCGGTCCGTCCTGCGGCAATTGCCTGACCTCGAAGCTCGACCGCCCGCCGGGACGCACGGCCTGCCACGCCAGCCACAAAAGATAGCCGGCGCCGGCGATGCGGATCGCGTCATAGGCATAGGGCACCGCCATCAGCAAAGCGGTGAGGCCGTAGGCGGCGCAGAGCATGTAGACGATAAAGCCCAGCGCGATCCCGCACAGCGAAATCAGCCCCGCCGCGCGCCCCTGAGAGATGGAGCGCGAGATGAGGTAGATCATGTTCGGCCCCGGCGTCAGGACCATGCCGAGCGCGATTGCGGCGAAAGCGAGGAGATTGTCGAGTTCGGGCATGCCATCCTCCGATACAAAGAGTGATGCCCAGACGCGCGGCGCAACCCGTTCGCGCTTCCCGATGGTGTCCCATCTTCAAGCGTCAGTCGCGCGGCGGTAAGGCGAAGCTGGCCGAGCGCGCGCCGCGGGTAAACGCAGTGCTGCTATGATCGTCGCAAGTGTGACTTTACCGGGCTGTGACTGCCCGAGGACGTTTTTCAGGCTTTCCTCACCTGCCGCTCATGCCGCTCATCCCGGCCTGTGCGAAGCGGGGAGGGTAGTTCCGAGGGAGGCAGACATGAATGGATCGAGCAAGACGGCCGATACGGCAACGAGCGGTAGCACGGCCTATCGCGCAGGCGTGGGCGTGGCGGCGCTGACATCGTTCCTGATCGTGTGGACCACGATCGTGCGCGACAATGGCGAGAGCGCCGGCTTCTTCCTGCTGGTGATGGCGCCGGTGGTGGGCGGGTTCGCTGCCCGATTCCAGGCCGGGGGCATGGCGCGGACGATGGTGGGCGTAGCGGCGATGCAGTCCGTGTGGACCCTTGCCGTCGCGACCGCGCCGGTGACCGCGCTGGTGCCGGACGGCGTGTTCAAGACCTGGTTGTTCGGGGGCGCTTTCACGGTGCTTTGGCTGGTGTCGGCGGCGTTCTTTCGTGCTGCCGACAATCCGGCCTAGTCCGCTTCGAAGTCTGCGATGGCCTGGCCGAAGACGATAAAGTGGCCGTCGGGGCCGCGCACGGCGAACTCGCGCTGACCCCAATGCTGGTCGCGCGGCGGCTCGACGTCATCCGGGGCCAGGGCCGCGAGCCTCGGTGCGAGTTCGGCGTACAGGCCGTCGACGTCGTATACGTCGATATAGCTGGATCGCTGCGCCCGGTCCGCGGGAGCTGCGGTGACGCCGGGCAGCTCCAGTAGCCGGAAGGCGACGCCTTCCCGCTCGACATAAGCGTAGTTGCTGGTGCCGAACGGCACGGCGAAGCCGAGCGTGTCGCGAAACAGTTCGAGCGCCCCGGCAAGGCTCGGCACGAGCAGTTGCGGGGTGACATGGACGAAGTTGCGCATCGGACCTCCGCGATCGAGGGACGCCACAGCCGGTCGGTGCGCCGATGCTAGCATGAAATCATCGCAATCGCGAATAATGCGCGGGGGAGGGCGCCGGTCCGTCCACCCCCTTCAGGGCGAGCCTATGCCTTCGCCGTGTTCGCCGCCGTCTGGCCGAACAGGATCTTTTTGTCCGCGTCGGACATCGGCGTGTCGCTCGGGCGGATTTCCTCGCCCTTGGCATAGGCGCGGACCGTCGCCGGGCGCGCCTTCACCGCTTCGAACCAGCGCTGGATATGCGAGAAGTCGGCCAGATCCTGACCCATGGCGGCATAGGGGACGATCCATGGATAGATCGCCATGTCGGCCACCGAATACTCCTCGCCCGCGACGAACGGCTTACCCGCAAGCTGCCGGTCGAGCACGCCGTAAAGACGATTGGTCTCGTCGATATAGCGCTTCTGGGCGTAGGGAATCTTCTCGGGCGCATAGCGGTTGAAGTGGCCGTTCTGGCCCGACATCGGGCCCAGGCCGCCCATCTGCCACATCAGCCATTCCATCTGCACGATCTTGTCGCGTTGCGCCGGGCCAAAGAATTTGCCGGTCTTGTTGGCGAGATAGACCAGGATCGCGCCGCTCTCGAATACGCCGATCGGTTCGCCGCCATCGGCAGGGTCGGTGTCGATGATCGCGGGCATGCGGTTGTTGGGAGCGATCTTGAGGAAGTCGGGCTTGAACTGGTCGCCCTGGCCGATGTTGACCGGATGGATCGTGTACGGAAGACCCAGTTCCTCCAGCATCATCGTGATCTTGTGGCCGTTCGGAGTGGGCCAGTAATAGAGCTCGATCATGTCGGGAAAGCCTCCTGGGTTGGAGCCGCGAGATAGGAAGTGGCTTGCCGTGTGCAACCGCTGTTACGCTGCCGGTTCGGATTCCGCCGCTTCGCGCTTGTGGACCTTGGGCACGACCCGCAGCACGATGATGGTCAGCGCACCGAAGGCGAGCGCGGCGGCGAGGACGAAATTCCCCGCCTTGAACCCGTGCTCCGCCCCAAAGGCCAGCGCCTGGGTGAGCGCCAGTGGCGCGAAGATCAGCGCGACGCTGTTGAGGCTGGCGATGCCGCCCTGAAGCGCGCCCTGACGGCTGGCATCGGTCATGCGCGAGAGCAGGGCGTTCATCGACGGGAAGGCGAGCGCCTGGAACGCGCTGACCGCGAGGATGACGTAGATCATCCACGTCTCGCGCGCGAAGACATAGGCGGTGAAGGCGAGCCCGCCCGCCGCCATACCGAGCACGACGGTGCGCTCCTCGCCCCACGCCTTGATCGCGCGACCGGTGACGAGCATCTGGACGGCGGCCATGCACAGGCCGGCGGCGGCGAGCGACAGGCCGATCATCTTCTCGTTCCAGCCGAGCGTGATCTCACCGAAAAATGCCCAGGTCGCGGGATAGACCATGTGGGCGAACTGCCACAGGAACATCGCGGCAAGCAGCCAGCCGGCATTGCCCGAATGGAACAGCGGCTTGAACGCCGCGAAGATATGCGCGTTGCCCCAGCGGAAGGGGCGGCGGCCCTCCGGCTTGATCGTTTCGGGCAGCATGGTGAGGATCCAGATCGCGTTGAGCCCCGCCAGCACCGCCGCGGCGATGAAGGGGGTGCGCGGACCGAAACCTGCGAGCAGGCCGCCCAAGGCCGGGCCGAGGATGAAGCCGATGCCGAACGCCGCACCCATCATTCCAAAGGTGGCGCCGCGCTTCTCGGGCGGGGTGACGTCGGCGAGCACCGCGTTCGCCGGACCGAAGGAGGCCCCCGCGATTCCGGCGATGACGCGGCCGAGGAACAGCCAGCCGATGGTGGGGGCGGCGGCCATGAGGGCGTAGTCGATCGAGAAGGCGATCATCGAGAACAGCAGCACCGGCCGCCGCCCGATCGCGTCGCCCAGCGTACCGAGGACCGGACCCGCGAAGAACTGGGCGACCGCGAAGGCGACGAGCATATAGCCGCCGATCCGCGCCGCATCCTCGAGGCCAACATGGGCGAGCTCGACGATCAGCCGCGGCAGCACCGGCATGATGATGCCGAAGCCGATCGAGTCGATCATGACGGCGGTCAGCACGATCGGCACAGCACGATGATGGAAGCGCATGGGATCCCCTTTGGGTGCGGCTTTTAGCCGGTGCGCGGCAGCCTGTCGCGGGGGATGACGACGCTGCTGCCAAAACGGCGCTTGACGCGTTCCGGGCCATACCGCAAACTCGAAAAATGACTTCGGGGCCGACTCCGGCAGGGCGCGGCTTTGGAGCAAAGAGAGACAATGTGGGTGACGATGTTTGGACTCGTGCACGAGTCCGTCTCCTCGTTGCCGAGGGAAACAGGAGAGTGAAGTGGCAACCCTTGCTGAACCGGCGACGACAGGCGACCTCGACCAATTCCGCGCCGGGGTGCGCGAATGGCTGACGGCGAACTTCCCCGCCTCGCTCAAGGGCAAGGATAACACCATGTCCGCGGTCGAGGGACCGACCGAAGAAACCCCCGATCAGGCGGCCTGGCGCAAGGCGATGGGCGAGAAGGGCTGGGGCGTGCCGACCTGGCCCGCCGACTATGGCGGCGGCGGCCTGAGCCGGGCCGAGGCCAGGGTGCTGGCGGACGAGATGGCGAAGGCCGGCGCGTGGAACCCGATCGGCGGCATGGGCGTGATGATGTTCGGCCCGACCTTGCTGGAATATGGCAATGAGGCGCAGAAGCGCGAGCACATCCCGGCGATCGCCAAGGGGGAAGTGCGATGGTGCCAGGGCTATTCGGAGCCCAATGCCGGGTCCGATCTCGCCAATTTGCAATGCTTCGCCGAGGACAAGGGCGACCACTATCTGGTCAACGGCCAGAAGACCTGGACCAGCGGCGGCCAATGGGCGGACAAATGCTTCTGCATCGTCCGCACCGACAAGACGCAGAAACAGGGCGGCATCACCTTCGTCCTGATCGACATGGACACGCCGGGGGTCGAGGTGAAGCCGATCCAGATGATCAGCGGCATGTCGCCGTTCTGCGAGACCTTCTTCACCGATGTGAAGGTGCCCAAGGAAAACCGCGTCGGCGAGGAGGGACAGGGCTGGACGATCGGCAAGCGCCTGCTCCAGCACGAGCGGACGAACCTGTCGGGCGGCGGATCGCGGCTGATGCCGAGCGGGCCGTCGCTGGCCGATATCGCCAAGAAATATGTCGGTGCTGATGCTGAAGGCCGCGTCGCCGACCCCGATCTGCGCGCGCGCATCGCCAAATGGGAGATGGACTGGCGCGCCTTCCTGCTGACCGCGATGCGCGTGCAGGCGGAGAGCAAGGCGGCGGGCGGGGTGTCCGAGGTGTCGTCGATCCTCAAGACCGTCGGCACCAAGCTGGGGCAGGAACGCGCCGAGCTGCTGATCGAGATCCAGGGGATCGAAGGGCTCGGCTGGGAAGGCGAGGGCTTCAGCGAGGCGCAGCTCAAGGGCACGCGCGCCTGGCTCTTCGGCAAGGCGACGACGATCTATGGCGGATCGACCGAGATCCAGAACAACATCATCGCCAAGCGGATTTTGGGGATGCTGGACCACCAGTGAGGGTTCGTCACCCCGGCCTTGTGCCGGGGGCTACCGTGACGCGGGCGATGGGCAAGAGGCTCGATCGTATCGCGTGAGGCGGGGTGGATCCCGGCACAGGGCCGGGATGACGATCGAGAGGTTTGGAGAAGAAGAATGGCCGTTCTGACCGAAGAACAGACGATGCTGCGTGACATGGCGCGCGACTGGGCGGGGAATGAAAGCCCGGTGAGCGCGTGGCGCAAGGTGCGCGATGCCGACGAGGCGGCGGGCTACGACGCCGGCGCCCTGGCGACGATGGCCGAGATGGGCTGGACCGGGATCATCATCCCCGAGGCACAGGGCGGCAGCGATTTCGGCTGGCTGAGCCTGGGGCTGGTGATCGAGGAACTGGGCAAGACGCTGACCGCGAGCCCGCTGGCGGCGTCGGCCGCGGCCGCGTCGGCGATCCTGCTCGGCGGGAATGAGGAGCAGAAGGCGAAATGGCTGCCGCGGATCGCCAGCGGCGAGCTGGTTGCGACGCTGGCGGTGGACGAGGGGCCGCGCTTCGACCCGGCGGCCATCGCGGCGAAGGTCGCGGGCGGCAAGCTCAGCGGCACCAAGGCGTTCGTCGCCGAGGGCGACAGTGCCGGCCTGTTCGTGGTCGCGGCGACCGATGGCCTCTATCTGATCGAGGCGGGGGCGGGCGTCACCGTCTCGCGCCGGCACCTGACCGATTTCCGCAGCCATGCGCAGGTGAGCTTCGACGGCGCAGCGGCCGACAAGCTGGCGGAGGGCGGCGACGGGCTGCTCGACGCGGTGACCGATCGCGCGGCGGTGCTGGCCAGCGCCGAGATGCTGGGCATGGCCGGGGCGGCGTTCGACACCACGCTGGCTTACCTCAAGCAGCGCGTGCAGTTCGGTCAGGTGCTGGCGACCTTCCAGGCGCTGCAGCACCGCATGGCCAATCTGTTCAGCGAGATCGAGCTGATGCGCTCGGCGGTCGAGGCCGGTCTCGCCGCGATCGACCGGGGCGGGGACACGCGGCAGGCGGCGTCGCTGGCCAAGGGCAAGGCGAACGAGGTCGGCCATCTGATGAGCCGCGAGCTGATCCAGCTTCATGGCGGCATCGGCATGACCGACGAATATGATGCGGGCTTCACATTGAAGCGGATGCGTGTGCTCGAGCAGATGTGGGGCAATGCCGCATATCATCGCGACCGGTTCGCGCGGCTGAGCGGGTTCTGAGGGCGGGCCGAGGCCGCTACGCGCGTTCCGGGCCGGGTGTAGGCGGTCTAGCCCTCTCCCGCTTGCGGGAGAGGGCTAGAAGGCGGTGAGCGGTCGTAAGGCCCTCTCCCAAAGGGAGAAGGAGGCAGTCTTCGCAAAATTGGTCCGCGCGGTTGCCGGCGGCTGACGAGATGTTTCAGCCCCCAGCGGGCAGGCTGCACACATCCACCCACTCGGCACCCAGCAGCATTGCCAGCCGGTCCGTTGCGACCTCGACCGAACTGTTGCGCGAACCCGCCGCCGGAAAGACGGTGGCGAAGGCGCGCAGGCTGACGTCGCAATAGACCGGCAGCGGGCCGGGAAGGCCGAAGGGCGATACGCCGCCGACCGGATGGCCGGTGGCGGCGAGCGTCTGTTCCGCGTCGAGCATGCGCGGCTTGCCGCCGAGCGCGGCCTTGGCCTTTTGATTGTCGAGCCGGGCGTCGCCGCGCGCCACCAGCAGCACGACGCGGTCGTTGATGTGCAGCGCCAGCGTCTTGGCGATCTGCCCCGGCGTCACGCCGAGCGCCGCCGCCGCCTCGATCACGGTCGCCGTGCTTTGCTCCGCCTCGACGATCGACAGGTCGGGCGCGCGCCGGGCGAGATCGTCGCGGACGGATTCGTAGCTCATGGCGCGGAGATAGAGCGGCGCTTTTCAAACGCCAATGCCGGCCGGGTCACATCATTTCGAAGTTGATGTAATAGACGTTCACGCTGCTGACGCGTCCGCCGCTGAATTCGACGATCATCCCGCTCCAGATCCCGCGCGGGTCGCGCCAGGAGAGCTGGTTCTGGCGGAGCATGGTCCGGTGCAGCTCCGACGTTTCGTACAGCGCCGCGCCGCCCGGCCGGTCGTCGCCCCAGCCGGCGGGCACGACGATATATCCGCCCGCTTCCGCCGCGCGGATCGCTTCCTCCCTGGAAGAACCGATCGCGATCCCGAGCGCCGTACCGTCGGTATAGGTCTCCGAGAAGTTGAACAGCGGCGGGCGGTGGCTGGCCGCCCGGTGCGGATCGGTTCTCCCGATTTCATGGGAGCGCACATAGGCAAGCGCCCAGACGCCGATGCCGAGGGCAAGGACGATTCCGGGGAGGAGCCACTGCCAGCGCCCGCGCATGGTGCCAGCATATCGCGAATCCGGCACGCTGCAACGTGCGCCGGGCGTACGGAAAAGGGACGCTTTCGAACAAGCGTTCAGCATACCCTGTATGCTGCACTGCCGCGTGAAACAGGTGGATGCCGCTAGTGTAAGTGGCAATTTGAAACGGTTTTGTTGGCTTGACCGCAAGCCGGATAATCGATCTATTCGAGTTTGCGGTATGGAGCCAGGAAGCGCTCCGGCCTCAACGGGAGTGGGATCTATGAAGCGGATTAGCCTTTTCTCTGCGGCAGCTGTTCCGGCGCTTGCCGTCGCCCTGGCGTCGCCCGCCTTCGCGCAGAACGCGCAGCAGGCCAGCGAACCCGAGGTGGCGGCGGGTGAAATCGTCATTACCGCGCAGGGCCGCGCGCAACAGCTGGCCGATGTGCCGCTGGCCGTCTCCGCGGTGAATGCGGAGCAGATGCAGAATTCGGGCGCGAACGACATCCGCCAGCTCAACCAGGTCGCGCCGTCGCTGCTGGTGTCCTCGACGGGCAGCGAGGCGAATGGTTCGGCGCGCATCCGTGGCATCGGTACGGTCGGCGACAATCCTGGCCTCGAAAGCTCGGTCGCGGTGTTCATCGACGGGGTCTATCGCTCGCGGTCGGGCATCGGCCTCAACGAACTGGGCGAGATCGAGCGCGTCGAAGTGCTGCGCGGGCCGCAGGGCACGCTGTTCGGCCGCAACGCGTCGGCGGGCATCATCAGCATCGTGTCGAAGGCGCCGTCGTTCAGCGGCTTTTCGGGCGGCGCCGAGGTGAGCTACGGCAATTACGACCTGCTGCGGTTCAGCGGCAACCTCAACGTGCCGCTGGGCGAGACGATCGCGGCGCGGGTGGACGGTGTCTATGTGAAGCGTGACGGCTTCTACAACGACGCGACCAACAAGACCGACGTCAACGATCGCGACCGTTATTTCCTGCGCGGGCAGCTGCTGTTCGAACCGTCAAGCGACCTGCGCATCCGCCTGATCGGCGACTATACCAAGCGCGACGAGAAATGCTGCGGCGCGACCTATGTCAGCAACAGCGTCAATCCGTATATCGGCAATCTCAACAACCCGGCGAACCCGCTGCAACAGCCGGGTGCGGTGCCGGGGCGCACCAACGACACCGGCAACAATATCGTCAACGTGCTGACGGCGCTGGGCCAGAACCCCGCGCTGCTCAACGCCGGCTGGTCGCGCGAACTGTCGGTCTCGCCGGGGCGGACCTATGGCGGGCGGACCGAGGATTACGGCGTCTCGCTGCAGGCCGACTGGAGCTTCGGGGATACGACGCTCACCTCGATCACCGGCTATCGCAACTACTTCAGCAGCCAGGCGTCGGACACCGACTATAGCGCGGTCGATATCCTCTATCGCGCCGACAATGACGGCTCGTCGCGCCGGTTCGAGACGTTCAGCCAGGAGCTGCGGCTGCAGGGCGCGGCGTTCGGCGGCAAGCTCGACTGGCTGATCGGCGGCTATTTCGCCAACGAGAAGCTGACCGCGACCGACAATCTGCGCTTCGGCAACCAATATGGCCGGTTCGCGAGCTGCCGCATCGTTTCGCCCGGCGGGCTTTCGGCGCTCTATTCGCCGACCTCGTCCGCCTGCCTTGCCGCGCGTCCGGCGCTGTTCGGTGCGGCCTCGCCGCTGATCTATGCCGCGTTCGACAATCTCGATTCGATCAACGACCGCGGCACGACGCGCGACACCTATCGCCAGGACAGCCGCAACTGGGCGCTGTTCACGCACAATATCGTCCACCTCACCGACACGGTCGATCTGACTTTGGGCCTGCGCTACACCAACGAGCGCAAGAAGTTCGCGGCGGGGTTCGGCAACGACAACACCGCCTGCGTCGCCAATCAGACGCTGCTCGGGGCGTTCGTCAATCCGAACAGCCCGGCGTTCAACACCGCGCTGTTCGCGGTGTCGCAGTCGCTGATCAACCTGTCGTGCCAGGGCAATTCGACGTCCGAGCTCAACGGCGTCTCGATCAACGACGAGCGCAAGGAGGACCAGTTCACCGGCACCGCGATCCTGTCGTGGAAGCCGATGCAGGATCTGCTGCTCTATGCGAGCTATTCGCGCGGCTACAAGGCGGGCGGGTTCAACCTCGACCGCTCGGCGCTCAAGGCACCGGTGGCGTCCTTCGCCAGCGTCGGCGGCGCGCAGGCGCTGGTCAAGAATCTCCAGTTCGATCCCGAGGTCGTCGACGCGTTCGAGATCGGTGCGAAATACGCGACCGGGCCGTTCAGCCTGAACGTTTCGGTGTTCCGCCAGCAGTTCAAGAACTTCCAGCTCAACACCTTCGACGGCACGGTGTTCATCGTCCAGAACGTCAATGGCTGTAAGAAGGATCTGGGCGGCGCCGACCGCGACCAGAGCGCCAACCCCGGCTCGGCCAACTATATCGCGCCGGTGATCGCGGCGGGCACTGCGTTCGACCTCAACCCGGCATTGAAAACCGGCGCGTGCGCGAAGAGCGATGTCGGCTATGGCGTCAGCTCGACCGGCGTCGAGCTGGAGGCGACGCTGGTGCCGCATCGCGACATCCGCGTGGGCCTGGGCCTCACCTATGCGAACACCAAATATCGCGACAATCTGGTCGGCAACGACAGCGGCGCGCCGCTGAACCCGGCGCTGCGCATGCTGCCCGGCGACAACCTGTCCAACGCGCCCGAAATCGTCGCGACCGGATCGTTCGCATGGACGCCGGACATCGGGTCGAGCGGCCTGTCGGGCCTGTTCTACATCGACAGCCGCCTGACCGACGATTTCAACACCGGCTCTGACCTGTTCCCGCAGAAGGAGCAGACCAGCTATGTCGTGGTCAACGGCCGCGTCGGCATCCGCGGCAAGGAAGAGCGCTGGGCGCTGGAATTCTGGGCGCAGAACCTGTTCAACGAGAAATACGCCCAGGTCGCGTTCAACTCGCCCTTCCAGCAGGGCGGGTCGACCACGCCGCCTTACGCGGCGGGCTTCACCGCGATGCCGTTCGCCGATCCGCAATTCCCGGGCGGGCGCCAGATGTTCTCCCAGTTCCTGGCCGAGCCGCGCACCTACGGCATCACCGGGCGTATCAAGTTCTGAACGCCGATGCCCGCCCGTCGCGGGCGGGTGCGGGAATCCAGGGGGCGAGTCCGGGTTTCAGGGCTCGCCCCCTTTTCATGAAGGGCGACGATGGCTGAACTTTCGACGGACGAGGTCGCGATCCGGCGGCGCACGGTGACGCTGGGGCTGCTCACCGCGGCCTATTTCTTCAGCTATATGGACCGGCAGATCCTCGCGATCCTGCAGGAGGACATCAAGGCCGAGCTGCTGCTGTCGGACACCCAGCTCGGGCTGCTCGCCGGCTTCGCCTTCGCGATCTTCTACGCCACGCTGGGGCTGCCGGTGGCGCGCTGGGCGGACAAGGGCAACCGCGTCAATATCATCGGCATCGCGCTGGCGCTGTGGAGCGCGATGACCGCCGTGTGCGGGCTCGCCCAGAATTTCGTGCAATTGCTGCTCGCGCGGATCGGCGTCGGGATCGGCGAGGCGGGATCGAGCCCGCCGAGCCACTCGATCATCGCCGACCTCTACCCGCCCGAGAAGCGCGCGGGGGCGATGGGCATCTATTCGCTGGGCGTGGTGCTGGGCGCTGCGGGCGGGACGATGATCGGCGGCACGCTCGCGCATTTCTTCGGCTGGCGCGTCGCGATGTTCGCGGTGGGCATTCCCGGCATCGTCCTGGCGGTGGTCATCAAGCTGTTCGTGGTCGAACCGCGCCGTGGCCTTTCCGATCCGGGCCATGTCCCGTCGGCGCACACGGCGATGCCGAGCTTCGGCGAGGGATTCCGCTCGCTGTTCGGCAACCGCGCGGCGGTGCATCTGGTGATGGGCGTCACGCTCACCTCGCTGATCGGCTATGGCCATACCAGCTTCGGGCCGAGCTTCCTGATCCGTACCATCGGCCTCGACAAGCTCCAGATCGCGTCGATCGTCGCGCCGGTGGGGGCGGTCTGCGGGACGCTGTCGGCGGTGCTGGGCGGCTGGCTCGCCAACAAGGCGGCGGAGCGCTGGGGGCTGCACAGCCAGGCATGGCTGGTGCTGGCGATGAAGGGGGTGGGGCTGCCGCTTTCCTTCCTGTTCTTCGCTTCGTCCGACCCGTGGATCGGCATCCCGATCTACTGGGCGTCGCTGATCCTAGTGAACTCCTATCTCGGCCCGACCTTTGCGCTGATCCAGGGGCTGGCGCCGCTGCGCATGCGGGCGCTGTGGGCGGCGGTGACGCTGCTGGTCATCAACCTGATCGGGCTGGGGCTGGGGCCGACGATGATCGGCGTGATCAGCGACGCGCTCAGGCCGTCGCTGGGTCAGGCGGAGGCGCTGCGCTGGGCGATGCTGACCTTTGCCGCAGCGACGCCATGGGCGCTGTTCCACTACTGGCGCGCGGGAGTGTGGCTGAAGCGCGGCGCGGCGGCCTGACCGCCGTCAGGTGTCGCGCTTGCGCCGCCGCGACAGGAAGAACAGGACACCGGCGAGGATCGGCACGCCGCAATAGGCGACGCTGAGCGCGATCCGCTGCCACAGCGCGAAATCGTTGGTGCGCACGAACTGATCGACCTGGAACACCACCTGGATCACGCCGAAGATGCCGAGCGCGCCGAGCAGTGCGGAGATCTTGCGTTCCTGCGCCTGGGTCTGGGCATCGTCCTCGGCCTGGCGCAGGCGTTCGAGATCGCGGGCCTGTTCCTCGAGCGAGGCCAGCGCGGCTTCGTAGGCGAGCTTGAGGCGCGAGGTGCCGCGCAACCGTTCAAGCTCGTCGAACACGTCGCGTTCGGTGTCGTAGCGGAACGGGTTGGCGTAGCGGTGGCGGTCGTAGATCTGGAAGGCGGCGATGCGGGTCTCGTTGATCAGCCGCTCCGCCGCCTCATAGTGGCTGTGGCGGCCCGACTTGATCGCACGGCCGCAGTCGATCTCGTGCGCGATGGTGTCGATCGCGATGAAGGTCGCTTCTTCCTGCGCCTGAGTCAGCGCTTCGTTGTGCATGGACAGCGCGTGGATCAGGAAGGCGTAGGGACAGGTGCCGATATGGTCGTTGCCGACCTCCAGCGTGCGCGAGCGCGAGACATAGGTAATCATCGAGCGCGGATTGGCGTAGCGGACGAAGAAGCCTTCCTGCTCCTGCGTTTCGGAATTGGGGTAGATCGGGTCGAGGCTGTCGAGCACTTCCGACGCCTCCTGATTGGTGAAATCGACGATATTCTGGTTGAACCCGGCGAGGAACAGATAGGCGAGCCGGTCATGCGGGCCGGGGCGTCCCGGCGCCGTCGGCCCCTTGAGAACCTCCGCCCAATAGCTGGCATCCAGCTCGACCAGCCGCGACCGCGCGCGGCGCTGCTTTTCGATCAGCACCGGATAATGGCTGAAATCGGTGTCGCTGACGCGCAGCTGGCGCTTGATCAGCGCGCCCGAACCGTCCTTGGGCTGGATCAGCGACATCAGGTGGTGATCGCGGATGAAGAAGAGCGAGCGGCTTTCGGGACAGCACAGCCCCGGCACCTCGATCGACGGCAGCTTGCGCACCAGCTGGGCGAAGGTCGCGCCCGGCGCGGCCAGCGGATGCCGCGCGGCGACGCATTGCCAGTCCTCGGCGAAGCGCCGCTCGACGAAATCCCAGAAGGGGAGCGTTTCAGCCGGGGAGCGCCGCCGCACGTCGATGCCGACCAGCTTGTGCACGGTGCAGCCGGTTCCGCTCGCACGGAATTCCTTGGGCCAGGCGAGCTTCTGGAGCAGCGACAGGAAATAATAGGTCGACGGCATCCCCGCCGCGAGGTCGCGCGCCAGATCGGGGCCGTAATGGACCGAGAAGCTCAGATGCCAGGACAGCGCGCCGTTGCTGTGTGCGTACCAGAAGCTGCGCAGGCCCACCGCGCGATCGCGATGCGCATTTGGCACGGCATAAGCGAAGGTGCGGCCCTCGGTCGTCCAGCGCACGCATTCGGGCATGCGGAACACCAGCCGCTCCGCGCCGCAGCCGGCGAACATCCGGTCCTCGATCTTGCCCAGCCGGGAACGGTCGGCGATGTCGTTGAACAGCGGTTCGATCGCGTCGCGCAGCGTGCGGGTGCGCTTGTCCGCGGCGGATGGTTCGGCGGCCGGGATGCCGTCCGCCGCGTCCGTGCGCAGCCGGTCCACGGGGATGTAGAAGGAGAGCGTCCAGTAGAGCGTGCGGTCGTTGGCGATCTCGGTTTCCGGGCGATCGCCCGACGTCTTATCCGGCGACTCCATATGTCCCCCCTCTGCCCCGGCGGGGAGACTAAGGGGGCTCAGCCCGACTTGGCAAATTCCAGCATCGAGCCCGCGTCGGGCAGCGGCCGGCCGCGCTCGAGCCGCTCAAGCGGAGCGACCAGATCGAGCAGCGCGATACGCTCGTCCGCCCGTGCGGCGGCGGCCAGCGTCGCGAGCTGCGGGCTGGCGGCGGGATCGGCATGTGGGTCGCCGCCCTTGAGCACCGAGACGCCGAAGAAGCTCTCCAGATGATCGTGCAGGAACGCGGCGGGGACGAAATCGCCGGGGAAGGCGAGCGCGGCATAGAGCAACCCGTCGTCGCTGGCCTGCGCCGCGCTCAGCGCGGGCTGGACATAGGGGAAATCGACCGCGCGCGCGCCGAGCCGCGCCCAGATGGCGAGCCGGTCGATCTGGTCGGTGCCCGAATGGGCGGTGTCCGCCGCATATTCGGCGGCGGTCAGGCGGAAAGGGTCGTTCTGCTCGATGAAGATCGCGGGCATCGCGTCCTCCGGGCCGCCCGCCGCGCGCTGCGCGAGCCGCGCTACCGCCGCGACGAGCTTTCGCGCGAGCCCGCGGCCGCGGACCTGCTGATCGACATAGATATAGTTGAGCGCGACCGAGACGCCGGGCTGTTCGGGCGGCTGGCCGGGGCGGCTTTCCATCGCGGTGGCGAGGAAGTTGGCGCCGCCGAGCACGGTGCCGTCCGCCGTGTCGCACAGCGTCAGCACCAGCTCGCGATGCCGCCGGCCGAAGCGGAGCGGCGCGCCGCGATTGGCGACGAGGCAGTCGCGAAACCCGTCCAGCTCCTCGCGCTCGTCGGGCAGGACGAACGCGCGGTCATAGCCGGAGAAGAAGCGGATCAGGACGGGCGAGGCGGGGTTTTCGGTGCCCTCGACCGTCAGACCGTCGTCGAGCGAGACGGACCAGTGGGCGTCGGGCAGATAGTCGGTGTGCATCCGCACCGCCTATCAACATCGCGGCGCGCCGTCATCGTCCGGCGTGCGGTCCGGCTTGCCCGCCATACGCTGCGGGCATAAATTACCCGCGACAACGCGCAGGGGAGGGTGGCGTAGATGTTCCTGATCGCACTGATGCTGGCCGCACAGGAGGCTCCACAGCCGGTGCAGGCCGAAGTGGTGATTACCGGCAACCGGATGCGCGATGCGCTGGAGAAGTGCCTCGCACGCGGCTGCCCGCCCGAGGAAGAAGTCGACGCGGCGATGAGCGCCGCCGGCGAGAGCTTTGCCGCCGGCCGCTATGAGGAAGCCAAGGCGATGCTGCGCAAGGCGATCGCGCGCAACAAGCAATATGCGCAGCGCATGCCCGGCCGGATGTCGGACCTGTACGCCACCTATGCGGACGTCGCCGAGCATGAAGGGGATAATGAGGCGTTCCGGTCCGCGACGCGCGACAGCGTGGACGTGCTGCGCAGTACGTTGGGGCCGAAGCATCCGACGGTGGTCCGGGTGTCGCAGCGGGTGGGCGACATGTGGGTCAAGCTCGGCAACCCGGCGAGCGCCGACAGCGCCTATCGCGAGGCGGCGGACGATGCGAAGCGTGCGGGCAACACCGACATGGCGGCCGCGCTGACCTTTCGCCGGGCATGGCTGGCGCTGAGCACAGAGAACCTGACCCTGTCGCGCCGCCTGCTCGCGCAGATCGAGGCCAGCCACGGCGCGGATGCACGCTTTGCCGGGGTGCTGGCGGTGCTGAGGGCGCGGATCGCGATCCTGCGCGGGGACGAAGATGCGACCGACGCGCTCGTCGTCGCGCTGCGCAATGCCGGCGGAGCGGAGCCGGTGCTGCTCAAGGAGGGCGCCTATCCCGCCTTCTCGTCGGGCATGTCCTCCGGCGTCAACGCGACCGGCGGCATCGACATCAATGCGGCGCGCAATACCCAGTTGCGCGACAGCGAGCAGATCCTGTGGGCCGATATCGGGTTCTGGGTGCGGCCCGACGGCAAGACCGCCGAGGTGGAGATCCTGCGCCCGGTCAAGGACGGCTATTGGGCCAAGCCGCTGGTGAAGCATATCCAGGGGCGGCGTTATGTTCCCGCGAAACAGGACACGGACGGGCTTGGCACCTATCGCGTCGAACGCTTCACGCTTCGTCCGTCGCAGGGGGTGCCGACGGGATCGCGCATCGCGCGGCGCACCGGCGAGCCGACGCTGCACATGGTCGACCTGACCCGGCTCGCCCAACGCGACAGCACGCCGCCGGGCGGCGCCGGGGCACCCTAACCCGCAAGCGCCCGGCTGCAGGAAGGCGGAGCCGCGTGGCAGCACTCCGGGTATGGCGGTGCCCACCTGCCAAAACACATACATTCTTGATTGTATGTAAATGTGGGCATAGGCTCGCGGCGGCCGGCGGAGACCGGCGATCGGGAGAGGATGATCGCGTGCCGCCATGCCGGGGGTGCGCCTTGCAGATCCGTGCGCCAATCCCGCTCGCCTGTTCCGCGCGGCCGAACCGATCGGCCCGACCCGGCTCGAACCGTACAGATGCGGGTCGAGGGAGGAAGCCGATCAGCGCAAGGGAGAGGCAGATGAAGGGACTAAACCGGGCGATCCGTATCGCGCTCGTTTCCGCCGCCGCACTGGCCGCACCGATGACGGCCAGCGCCCAGTCGGTGCCGAACGCGCCGACCGGACCCATCGAGACCAAATATTACGCCAATGGCTCGTTCGCGACGACGCAGACGCGGTCGACGGTGGCGTGCGATTCCAAGGGCAATCAGTGCGACGTCTTCTACCCCAGCAACATTGCCTCGTCGCAGACGCGCCTGCCGCTGGTGGTGTGGGCCAACGGCACTGCGTCGACGCCCGACAACTATACCTATTGGCTGAAGCACCTCGCCAGCTGGGGCTTCGTCGTGGTGGCGACGCGCGACCAGCAGACCGGTTATGGCAACACGGTGCTCGATTCGCTTGCCTATATGCGGACGCAGGAAGCCAATCCGTCGAGCCCCTTCTATCACCGCATCGACTTCACCAAGGTCGGGGCGGCGGGGCATTCGCAGGGCGCGTCGGGCGCGGCCAATGCGATGTTCAACTCCGGCGGCGTGATCACCACCACGGTGACCTTCCAGCTGCCGAGCCAGACCTGGTGCAATCCGGCAGACAATTGCCTGCTCACCCCGGCGCTGACCGGCGGTTCGGGATCGATCTTCTACGTCAGCGGCACCGCCGACAGCCTGATCGCCCCCGATACGCAGAGCAGCGGCACCCAGCTCAACTCGCAGACGGCCTATTACAATGCCACCCCCGGCACGATGCTCAAGGCCAAGGGGCTGCTGCGCGGCGCCAATCACAATGACATCACCGGCACGCCGGGCTGCGGGCTGCTCGGCTTCCTGCGGTCCTGCGCCAACGGCGTCTATGGCTATCTGGGCTATCCGACCGCCTGGCTCGCCTGGCGTCTGCAAGGGGATGCGGCCGCCGGAGCGGCGTTCAAGACCGGGACCGGCGAGTTCTTCACCGCAACCGCCTGGACCGGGCGCGTCTCCAACGTGCCCTGACCGGTCGTGCCGCACGCCACCGTCAAGGGCGGCGTGCGGCCGACGACCGACAGGATGACAGAGAGAGGCGGGCAGTTGGTGCAGGGAACAGGAAATCGTGCCGCGTGGCTGGCCGCGGCCATCGCCATTGCCGCGGGGATCGCCGCCTTTGTCTGGTGGCGTCCGTCGCATGAAGACCCGGAGGCGGGCCTGGTCACCGTAACGCCGGTCGAGCGGCCGACGGCGGCAGCGATGGCCCCGACGCTACCTCCGCCGGCGGCAAGTCCCTCGGCCACACCGGCGCGGCCGGCGGTGGAAACCGCGATCCTGGCGTCGATCGCCGATCCGCGCGCCGAGCTGCGCGGGGTCGTCGCGCGCCGCGATGTGCCGCACATCGCCTGTGGCGAGAAGCGGACGTCGAAGGATCCCGCGTTCAGGCGCTTCGTCTGGCTGGGGCATCTCAAGATGCTGGCGACCGACGACGGAACCGCCGACTTCGCCCATATCGCGGCGGTGTGCCGGGAGGGTCAGCCGGTTCCGTGAGGCGGTTTCGGGCGGCCGCGGGAGTCGATGACTCCGGCCTGGACCGCGCCGTCGATCAGCAGCCGCAGAAAGTCGATCGAGCGCCGCACCTCAGCCGGATCCGGCGCCAGCACCTGCGCGATCGAAAGCCCGCGCACCGACCAGACGAGCAGGCGAATCCCGGCGAGCATATCGGCCCCGCCCTCGCTGCCGAACTCCCGGTCGATCGCGGCGAGCGACATGCGCTCGACCGCCGCCTGCATCGGCGCGACCAGCGCGGCGAGTTCGGGATCGCTGCGTGAGGCCTGGAGCACTTCGAGCACGGCGAGGCCGGACGGCTTGCTCAGCACTTCCCACAACATGTCGGGCCAGTCGGACAGCTGCGCGCCGCGGCCGGTGCTCGCCGCCATCTCCTGATAGGCGCGCTGTTCCCGATCGTAGACGGTCCGGATCACCTCGGCCATCAGATGCACGCGCGTGCCGAAATGATGGTGCAGCGCGCCGCGCGTCACCCCGGCCTCGTCTGCGATCAGCTCGGTCGAGGTGCCGCTATAGCCGTTGCGGCAGAGCAGGCGGATCGCCGCGTCGAGCAGTGCCTCACGCGTCTCGGCGGTCCGCTCCGCCTGGGTTCGCCGTTTCCTGATCGGGTCCGCCACCCTGGTCCTTTCCTGCCGGCGCGTGCGGCGGTGCGCTAGAAGTCGAGCACGCGGTCGTCGAACAGGCCGAACACGATGGTCGAGGCGTAGAAGGCGACCGCCTTCTCCCGCGACATGGTGCCGGCCCATTTGCGCATGTCGAACGCGGCGTTCTGGATCGCCATCATCGCCTGGCTGGCGACCAGCGGGTCGATCGCGCGGATCGATCCTTCGGCGATGCCGTCCGACAGCATCCCGGCATAGCGGCGCGCGATACGGTTCGAGCGATCGACCATCGCCGTGCGCACGCGCGGCGGCAGGCCCGACAGCGCCGTGGTGCGCAGCAACGGCCCGCGTTCGGAGAATTGCACGTCGAGCAGCGTGGCGATGATGCTGGTCAGCTTGTGCCAGTGGTCGCCCGGACCTTCCTCGGCGAGGCGCTGGGCGTCGGCGATGATGTCGAAGCTGCGCTTGTAGCATTCGATCACCAGTTCGTCCTTGGCGTCGAGATGGTGGTAGAAGCTGCCCTTGGTGACGTTGAGCTCGCTCGCGATCTTCTGCACCGATGCGCCGCGATAGCCGAGTTCGTTGATGAGGCGCGTCGCGGCGAGCAGGAACGCCTCGCGCCCCGGCTCAGCCTCGTCATGCTCGAGGTCGAGCATCTGCGGTTCCCACGCCGCGCCGCTGGCGGCGATGCCGTGGCGGAACACGTCCATCAGGCGTGCCTCGACCCGCGGATACTCGCTGAGTTCGTAGCGGATCAGCCAGACCGGCAGCCAGAAGGTGTTCTCCAGCAGCACATGTGCACGGCCGCCATAAAGGTCGGTCTCGGCGCGGGTGTTGCCTTCGCCCCATAGGGCGCGGGTGCGGCGAAAGACATTCTGCCAGCGCTTGAGCAGTCCGGCCTTGAGATCGCCTTCCATCGCACGCAGATCGGAGAGGATGGCGAACGCCTTTTCCTCGCCGCGATGGATCTGCGCCAGCCGCTCCATGTTGATCGAGAGGTAGCGTGCGACGCGCGCCTCGGGCGTGCTTTCCTTGTGCGCCTCGTCGAGCATCTCGTCGAGCCGGTCTAGTGTCACCTCGAACGCAGCGGCGGCGAGGTCTTCCTTGCGCTTGAAATAATAGGTGACGCTGGTGGTGTTGAGCCCGACGCGCTGGGCCACGTCCGCGAAGGTCATGCCCTTCGCGCTCTGCTCGTTGATCACATCGGCTGCCGCCGCGAGGATCGCGTCGCGCTTTGCCTTGAACCGTTTCGTCTCGCCCCGCGCTTCGGCGGGGAGCCCCTCTTCGACTTCCATCGAACCAGATTAGCAGCTTTGATTCGAAGGAACAGTCCTAAAGCGGGTAGGGGTGCTTGGAGCGGTTACGCGGCGGAAAAATGGGCCGGGACCCACTTTACCGAATATCGGGTATGGCGTATTCGATTCGAAACGAGGATTTGAAGGAGAGGGCGCATGGACTTCACGCTGACCGAGCGCGAGACCTATTTCCGCGACCGCGTGAAAGGGTTCATCGACCAGCATATCGCGCCGCGCAACGCCGACTATCACACCCAGGTCTATACCGGCGAGCGCTGGAAGGTGCTTCCGGTGATCGAGGAGCTGAAGCCGCTCGCCCGGGCGCAGGGGCTGTGGAACTTCTTCATGCCGCCGCACTCGGGGCAGACCCATGTCGACGACAGTTTCGCGTTCGAGGGCACGCAGCTCACCAACCTCGAATATGCTCTGTGCGCCGAGGAGATGGGGCGTGCGGGCTGGGCGAGCGAGGTGTTCAACTGTTCGGCGCCCGATACCGGCAACATGGAGGTGCTGCATCGTTACGGCACGCGCGAGCACAAGGAGCGCTGGCTCAAGCCGCTGATGAACGGCGAGATCCGCTCGGCCTTTCTGATGACCGAGCCCGACGTCGCCTCGTCCGACGCGACCAACATCCAGACATCGATGGTCCGCGACGGCGATCATTACGTCATCAACGGACGGAAATGGTGGTCGTCGGGTGTCGGCGATCCGCGCTGCGCCGTGGCGATCGTGATGGGCAAGACCAACCCCGACGCTTCGCGCCACTCGCAGCAGAGCCAGATCCTGGTGCCGATGGATGCGCCCGGCGTGAAGATCGAGCGGATGCTTTCGGTGTTCGGGTATGATCACGCGCCGCACGGCCATGGCGAGGTGGTGCTGGAGAATGTTCGCGTGCCGGTCGAGAACCTGTTGCTCGGCGAAGGACGCGGCTTCGAGATCGCGCAGGGCCGGCTGGGGCCGGGGCGTATCCACCATTGCATGCGATCGATCGGGGTCGCGGAAGGCGCGCTGGAGCTGATGTGCAAGCGGCTGGTCAGCCGCGTCGCGTTCGGCAAGCGCATCGCCGACCATTCGATCTGGGAGCAGCGCGTCGCCGAGGCGCGGTCGAACCTGGAGATGATGCGCCTGCTGTGCCTCAAGGCCGCCGACATGATGGACAAGGCGGGCAACAAGTCCGCCCAGCTCGAGATCGCGATGATCAAGGCGATGGGCCCGCGCATGACGCTGCAGATCCTGGACGATGCGATCCAGGCGTTCGGCGGTGCGGGCGTGTCGGGCGACACGCCTCTGGCCAGCGCCTGGGCGAGCATGCGCACGCTGCGCTTTGCCGACGGGCCGGACGAGGTGCACAATCGCGCCATCGCCCGGTCGGAGTTCGGCAAATACGGGGACTTCAAGGCCGATCGCCCGTCGAGCGGCGACATGGCCGCGACGCGTTAGGGGAGAGACTGGTGAAGGCAGCGGTTCTGTTCGAGGCGAAGCGTCCCCTCGAGATCCACGACATCACGATCGACAAGCCCGGCCCGCGCGAGGTGCTGATCCGCACCGCGGCCTGCGGGGTATGCCGGTCCGACCTGCACTTCGTCGACGGCGCCTATCCGCACGTCATGCCGACCGTGCCGGGGCACGAGGCGGCGGGCGTGGTCGAGGCGGTGGGCAGCGAGGTGACGCGGATCAAGCCGGGCGACCACGTCATCACCTTCTTCACCGTGTTCTGCGGGAGCTGCGAATTCTGCGTCTCGGGGCGTCCGTCGCTGTGCGTCGACAGCTCGACGCGGCGGCCCAAGGATGCCGAGCCCAAGCTGCGGCTGGCCGACGGTACGCCGGTGGCGCATTTCCTCAACCTCTCCGCCTTTGCCGAACAGATGCTGGTGCATGAGAATGCCTGCGTCGCGATCAGCAAGGAGATGCCGCTGGATCGTGCAGCCCTGCTCGGCTGCGCGGTGATGACCGGGGCGGGGTCGATCTTCCGCGACAGCAAGGTCAGCCCCGGCGAGACGGTGGCGGTGATCGGCTGTGGCGGGATCGGGCTGGCGGCGGTCAATGCCGCGAAGATCGCGGGTGCGGGCAAGATCGTGGCGATCGACCCGGTTCCCGAGAAGCGCGCACTGGCGCGGAAGATGGGCGCGACGCACGATTTCGACGCGATGGCCGACGATCTGGTCAAGCAGGTGCTCAAGCTGACCGATGGCGGCGTGGATTACGCGATCGAGGCGGTCGGGCGGCCCAATACGGCGGAGATGGCGTGGAACCTGCTGCGCCGCGGCGGCACCGCGACGATCCTGGGCATGATCGCACCGGGCCAGTCGGTGAACATCCCGGGCCCGACCTTTCTGACCGGCAAGAAGCTGCAAGGCTCGCTCGCCGGGTCGATGCAGTTCCCGGTCGATCTGCCGCGGCTGGTGCAGATGTATCTCGATGGCGTGCTCGACCTCGATACGATGGTCGCCGAGCGCATCCGGCTGGAGGACATCAACCATGCGTTCGACAATCTGCGCAAGGGCGACGCGGTGCGCTCCGTGATCGAGTTTTCATGACCGCGCCGGCGGGGCATCGCGGCGGCCAGCCGATGGAGGCGGTGAGCGACCTCGACACCGCGCGGCTGACCGCGTGGATGGAAGCGAATGTCGAAGGCTTTGCGGGGCCGCTGACCTACGCCAAGTTTCCGGGCGGGCAGTCGAACCCGACCTATCGCATCGATGCGGCGAGCGGGACCTATGTGCTGCGGCGCAAGCCGTTCGGACCGCTGCTCCCCTCGGCGCATGCGGTGGACCGCGAGCACAAGCTGATCGCCGGGCTGCATCCGACCGGCTTTCCGGTGCCGCGGCCCTATGGGCTGTGCGAGGACGACGCGGTCGTCGGATCCGCCTTCTACATCATGGAGCGGGTCGAGGGCGTGACCTATTGGGACGGGTCGCTGCCGGGTATGACACCGGCGCAGCGCACCGCGATCTATACCGAGATCTGCGACCGGCTCGCCCAGCTCCACAATACCGATTACGAAGCCGCGGGGCTGGCGGACTATGGCAAGCCCGGCAGCTATTTCGAGCGGCAGGTCGGGCGCTGGACCAAGCAGTACCGGCTTGCCCAGACCGACGATCTGCCCGATGTCGAGCGGCTGATCGAGTGGCTGCCGCGGACCTTGCCGCCGCAGACGCGCACCAGCATCGTCCATGGCGATTATCGTATAGACAATATGATCTTCGACGCCGAACGCCCGCGGGTGAAGGCGGTGCTCGACTGGGAGCTGTCGACGCTGGGCGATCCGATGGCGGATTTCAGCTATCTGCTGATGAACTGGTTCGTGCCCGCCAACGGCGCCTCCGGGATCGAGGGGATCACCGGCGCGGAGACCGGTATCCCCACGGTGGAGCAGATGGTCGAGCGCTACTGCGCCGCCACGGGCCGCGACGGCATCCCCGACCTCAACTGGTATTTCGCGTTCGGCACCTTCCGGCTGATGAGCATCGTGCAGGGGATCAAGAAGCGGCTGCTCGATGGCAATGCCAGCAATGCGCATGCCGAGGAAACCGCGGCGCGCGTGCCGGGGCTGGCGGCGAGCGCATGGAAATTCGCCCAACTCGCGGGAGCATAAGCCCATGAACCTGTTCGACCTGACCGGGAAGGTCGCCATCGTCACCGGCAGCTCGCGCGGGATCGGCAAGGCTTCGGCCGAAGCGCTCGCCGATCATGGCGCGAAAGTGGTGATATCGAGCCGCAAGCAGGATGCGTGCGACGCGGTCGCCGCCGCGATCGATGCGAAACATGGTGCGGGCAGCGCGATCGCGGTTGCCGCGAGCATTTCCGACAAGGAAGCGCTGCAGCATCTGGTGGACGAGACCCGGCGGGCGTTCGGGCGCATCGACATCCTGGTCTGCAACGCCGCGTCCAATCCCTATTACGGGCCGCTCGCCGACATCGCCGACGACCAGTTCCGCAAGATCCTCGACAACAACATCGTCTCCAACCACTGGCTGATCCAGATGACCGCGCCCGAGATGCGCGCGCGCAAGGACGGGGCGATCGTCATCATCTCGTCGATCGGGGGGCTGCGCGGATCGCCGGTGATCGGGGCGTACAACGTCTCCAAGGCGGCCGACTTCCAGCTCGCGCGCAACTATGCGATCGAATACGGACCCGACAATGTCCGGGTGAACTGCATCGCGCCGGGCCTGATCAAGACCGACTTCGCCCGCGCGCTGTGGGAGGATCCCGCGGCGGAAGCGCGGGTGAACAAGGGCACGCCGCTGCGGCGGCTGGGCGATCCCGAGGATATCGCGGGTGCGGTGGTCTACCTCGCCTCGCCGGCGGGCCGCTACATGACCGGGCAGGCGATGGTCGTCGACGGCGGGGTGACGATCTGATGGCGCGCTTCACCGGCAAGTCGGTCATCGTCACCGGCGCGGGCAGCGGGATCGGGCGGGCGGCGGCGATGCTGTTCGCGGCGGAGGGCGCCAAGGTGATCGCCGCCGACAAGACCGAGGGCGCCGACGAGACGGCGCGGCTGATCGCGGAGGCGGGCGGCACCGCCAAAGCGATCCGCATGGACGCGGGCAGCGAGGCGGACGTGATCGCCACGGTCGATCTGGCCGTCGCCGAATATGGCGGGCTCGATATCCTGTTCGCCAATGCCGGTATCTCCGGCGGGATGGCCAATATCTTCGACACCACGCCCGAGCTGATCGCGGAGGTGCTGCGCGTCAATCTGATCGGCCCGCTGCTGGCGATCAAACATGGCGCGCCGAAGATCGCCGAGCGCGGCGGCGGGGCAGTTGTGCTGACCGCCAGCGTCGCCGGAATCCGTTCGGGCGCGGGCAGCCCGGCCTATTCGGCGTCCAAGGCGGGCGTCATCAATCTGGCGGCGGTTGCCGCGCAGCAATTGTCGGGATCGAACGTGCGCGTGAACGCGCTGTGCCCCGGCCTGACCGAGACCGGGATGACCAAGCCGACCTTCGACTATGCGCGCGAGGCGGGGAAGATGGACCGGGTCGGCCGGCTCAATCCGCTGCGCCGTGGCGCGCAGCCCGAGGAACTGGCGCGGGCGGCGCTGTTCCTGGCCTCCGACGAGGCGAGCTATGTCAACGGACAGGCACTGGCGGTGGATGGCGGGCTGTCGTCGAGCCATCCGGTGACGCGGCAGGAATATGGCAAGACCGCGGTCTGACTTGCGCGCGCGACGGGGCTGAGCGAAGCTCGCGCCATGCTCTCGCTTCTGCTCGCCGCCGCGCCGGCAACGCCCAATGCTCCGCCACCGCCAATTCAGGCTGCGTCGCGACTGGAGGCGGTGCTGCTCGATTTCGTACCGGGCGCGGTCGATTGCGGGGGCGCCAACGTGCGCGCGGTATCGACCGCCGATCCGCTGCCGGTCGGCATGATGCTGCCGCCGGGCTCCAGGCTGCCCGATGTCGAGCTGAGCTTTCGTTTGGCCTCTGACGGGCGGCCGCTGGACATCGGCACGCCCAAGTCGGTGCCGGGCACCGGCGTTTTCCTCAACACCCGCGATCTGCCGGCGGCGCTGAGCCTGTGGCGGTTCGCGTCGGGCGGCCGCGAGCGCAAGTGCACGATCCGTTTTGCGCTGCGCCAGCAGCCGATGGCGACCGCACCGGTCGAAGCGGTATACCGTTTCGCTGCGCTGATACGCAGCGGCGATACCGCCGAGCGCGAGGCGATGGCGCGTATCCGGCCCGCCGATTGCGTCGGCCGCGGTACGCCGACGGTGCTGCTGCGCGGCTATCCCGACTATCAGAAGCTTCCGCCGATGCCGGGCGCGCCGGCCTATAGCGTCGTCGCCTTCGACATCGACAGCGCGGGCGTGCCGGTGAATGTCGGGACGCTGACGGGCAGCGGGCAGGCGCAGCTCGACGAAGCAAGCCGGGACGCGGTGGCGCGATCGCGCTTCGGCGAGGGCGATGCGCGCGAGCGTTGCACCTTGCCCTTCGTCCAGTGGCCGCGTCCGCCGGTGGAAGCGCCCGAAGACATGAATCTGGAAGCGTTGCGGCCCGAGGGGGCCAGTTGCGGCGACGTCAAATGGGCGGCACCGCCGCGTGGCGACTATCCCATCGCGTTCCAGCGCCGCGCGATCGAAGGATGGGCGATCGTGCGTTTCGACCTCACCGACGCGGGACGGCCGGTCAAGCCGGTGGTGGTGGCGAGCGCGCCCGCCGCGGCGTTCGGCGAGAACGCGCTGGCCAGCCTGTACGGCGCGCGGGCGGAAGGGCTGGGCGTGGCGCAGACCGGGTGTGTCGAACGGGTGCGATACCGCATGCCGCGGTGAGCTGCGGAGGGCGCGCGAACCGGATTTGACAGGCTGCGATGTTCGCCGCACGCTCCGCCGCAGCAAGGGGGGAGGGCGAATGCGCAGGATTCTCATCGGCCTGACGGCCGCCGGCGTTCTGGCCGGGGCACTGCCCGCGATCGCGCAGGACGAGATCATCGTCACCGGGATGCGTAGACTCAATCTCGACAATGACGAGGTGCGGCCGGTCGATATTCGGTCCGCAACGATGCCCCCAGCGGTGCCCGCGGCGGCACAGATGCTGCGCCGGACCGCCGACTTCGCCGTGCAGCAGGTCGTCGTGGTGAGCGACACGGTCGACGAGGAGGAGGCGCACAAGGAAGTGCAGGCGATGACGCGCAAGGCGATCGACATGGCCGGCGCGTCGGGCGTGCAGCTCGCCAGCGGCGAGATCGTCGTCGAGCCGCTCAACGCAGGCAACTACAAGGATCTCAGGATCGAGGAGATCGACGAGGACGAGATCGACGGCCAGGCCGTGAAGTTCCTGGTCAAGGTGCCGCTGGCGCCCGGTATCGATGCCAAGACGGCGCTCGCGAAGATCGACAAGTTCGTCAAGGCGGTCCCCGCAGTCGGCCGCGCCGAGATCAAGGCCTATAGCGAACTGACGCTGTCGGTGGTCGATCCCGAACAATATCGCGGCGCGATCATGGATCTGGTCGCGAAGGACACGACGGCCACCAGCGGCCGTTTCGGCGCGGGATATGGCGTCGAGGTGAGGGGGCTGGACAAGCCCGTCCAGTGGAAGCGCGCGAGCCTGACCGAGGTGCAGCTGTTCCTGCCGTCGGACAGCGTCGTGCGGCCGCGCAACTGAACCCGGGGAGAACGCGATGCGGATTCCGTCCAAAGCCCTGATCGCCCTGACGCTGACCGCGAGCGCCGCGCCGGCCTTTGCGCAGGAAATGATCGTCACCGCATCCCGGCGAGCGCCGGGGGTCTATGGCGGCTATGTCGGCGACATGAGGATGCCCCCGGCGCAACGCTCGATCATCAGCCTGAAGCGCACCGCCGACTATGCCGTGCAGACGGTGTGGATCACGGGCGACACGCGCGAGGCGGCCCGGCGCACGGAAGAGATCGACGCGACGCTGCGCACCACCATCGCCAGCGCGGGCAAGGCGGGGGTCGAGCTGGCGATCGGCGATTATGTGATCGAGCCGTTGACGCTGACCAACTACAAAAGTCTCAACTATATCGGCGACGGCCGGCCGGACACGTCGCGTGCCGCCTTTCTGGTCAAGGTGCGGCTGACGCCCGGCATGGATATCGCGACGGCCAAGGCGCAGATCGCGAAGTTCGTGGGAGCGGTCGCCAAGACCGGACGGACGACGCTGACCGTGGCCGGGGATCCGACGCTGAGCGTGGTCAATCCGGACCAGTATCGCGGCGCGATCATCGATCTGATCGCCGCCGACGCCGCGGAGCAGACCCGACGGTTCGGGACGGGCTATGGCGTCGATGTGAGCGGCATCGACCGGCCGGTGGAATGGGCGCGCGCGGGGGCGACCGAGGTGTTCCTGTTCTTGCCCGCGGCCTATGTGGTGCGAAAGCCCTGACGCCTCAGCCGCGGACGCGCATCAGCCCTTCCTGTGCGGTGCTTGCCACCAGCCGGCCGTCGCGGGTGAAGATGCGGCCACGGTTGAATCCGCGCGCATGGCCCGCCCACGGGCTGTCGGTGGCGTAGAGCAGCCAGTCGTCGGCGCGGAACGGCTCATGCAGCCACACCGCGTGATCGAGGCTGGCCGACTGGAAATTGGGGGTGAACCAGTTCACCGCATGCGGCAGCGACGAGGTGCCGAGCAGCGACATGTCCGACGCGAAGGACAGCACCGCGCGGTGCAGCGCGGGATCGTCGGGCAGCGGCGCGATGGCGCGGAACCAGGTGTGCGACAGCGGCGGCGCCTCTTTGGGGCTGAGCCAGTCGCGCGCGGCGACCGGGCGAATCTCGATCGGGCGGCGGCGCAGGAAGAAGGGGCGCATCGCCTCCGGGATTTCGTCGAGCCGGGCGCGGCGCAGTTCCTGTTCGGACTGAAGTTCTTCGGGCGGGGGAACGTCGGGCATCGCGTCCTGATGGTGCAGCCCGTCCTCTTCGCGCTGGAAGGATGCGGTCATGCTGAGGATCGGCACGCCGCGCTGCATCGCGATCACGCGGCGGGTGGCGAAGCTGCCCCCGTCGAAGTCGCGGACCACGCGATAGGTGATCGGATAATCCTCATTCCCCGGGCGCATGAAATAGGCGTGGAGCGAGTGCGCGATCTTGCCGTCGACCGAGCGCTGCGCCGCCTGAAGCCCCTGTCCGATCACCTGTCCGCCGAACACGCGTCCGCGTCCGCCCGGCTGGCGATGGCCGCGATAGAGATCGACGTCGAGCTCCTCGACATCGAGCAGGGTCAGCAGCTCCTGGACGATCTCTTCGTCGGTGCGCCGGGGTTTGATCTCATCCGCCATCAGTAGCCGCTTGCCCTCGCCAGCTGGTCGGCATGGAAATTGGCGTCGCCGAACATTTCCGCCAGCACGCGGCCGCGCTTCATGTAGAAGCCGATGTCGAACTCGTCGGTCATGCCGATGCCGCCATGCATCTGAACCCCTTCCTGCACCGCGAGCGTCGAGGCAAGTCCTGCCATCGCCTTGGCGACCGACACGGCCTGCTCCGCCTTTGCGTCGCCCACATCGAGCAATTGCTGCGCCTTGAGCACCGCGGCGCGTGCGACCTCGAGCTCGGTATAGAGATGCGCGGCGCGATGCTGCAGCGCCTGGAAGCTGCCGATCAGCGTGCCGAACTGCTTGCGTTCCTTGAGATACTGGACGGTGAGGTCCATCGCGCCGCCGCCGACGCCGAGCGATTCCGCCGCAGCGCCGGTGCGGCCGGCGGCGAGCAACGAACCCAGCACCGAACGCCCGCCATCGACTTCGCCGATCACGGCGTCGGCATCGACCTCGACACCGTCGAAAGCGATGCGCGCGGCGAGGCTGGCGTCCGCGAGTCGCTGCGGATCGGCGGTCAGGCCCGCGGCATCGCGGGGCACCGCGAACAGCGTGACGCCGGCATCGTCGCTGGGCGAACCGGCGGTGCGCGCGGCGACGATCAGCAGATCGGCGACATGGCCGTGGGTGACGAACTGCTTGGCGCCGGAGAGCCTGAAGCCGTTGCCCGAACGCTCGGCCTTGAGACCGACGGCGTTGCCGTGCTTGCCCGTCTCGTCGATCGCCAGCGCGGCGACGGTCTCGCCTGCGAGGATGCCGGGGAACCAGCGCTCACGCTGGGCGCTGCCCCTGAGCGCCGCAACCGCCGCGACCGCGGTCGTCAGGAACGGGGAGGGGGAGAGGTTGCGGCCGATCTCCTCCAGCACCACGCCCGCCTCGACATGGCCCAGGCCGAGGCCGCCATCGGCCTCCGGAATCAGGATGCCGGTGAAGCCCATCTCGGCGAACTGCTTCCACAGATCGCGGCTGAAACCGGTGGCGTCATTAGCGTCGCGCAGCCCGCGCATATGCGAAACCGGCGCGGCTTCGCCCACGAATTGCTGCGCAGCATCGCGGAGCATCGTCTGTTCTTCGTTGAGGTAGAGAGGCATTTTCTTCTCCTGCTCCCTCTCCCCGTTGGGGAGAGGGCTGGGGAGAGGGGCCGTGCCCCAGGTGCTGGCCTCTGCGAGGCACCACCCCCTCTCCCAACCCTCTCCCCACAGGGGGAGAGGGCTTGATTGTTACGCGCCCGGCAGCTCCAGAATCCGCTTGGCGATGATGTTGAGCTGGACCTCGCTGGTCCCGCCCTCGATCGAATTGGCCTTGGTGCGCAGCCAGGCGCGCGGCGCGGCGCCATTGTTCGAGGCCGCGCTGTCCCATTCGAGCGAGTCCGATCCGCCCGCGGCCATCTCCAGCTCGTGCCGCGCCTTGTTCAGCTCGGTCCCGTAATATTTCATCATGCTCGGCTGGGCGGGGTGGGCGCGGCCGGCCTTGAGTTCGTCCATGAAGCGTTCGGACATCGCCGCAAAGGCGCGCGCGCGCACCTCGTGCAGCGCGATCTGTCCGCGCAGCAGCGGATCGGCGAGGCGGCCGTCATCGTCCAGCCCCATCCGCGCCACCGCATTGCCGATCAGCGTCCCGCCGCTCGACAGGCCGAGCCCCATGCCCGAGATCATCTCGCGCTCGTGACCCAGCAGATATTTCGCGACGTCCCAGCCCTTGTTGAGCTCGCCCACCAGATTGGCCTTGGGCACCTTCACATCGTCGAAAAAGGTCTCGCAGAACGGCGAGTAGCCGCTGATGAGCAGGATCGGCTTGGTCGAGACGCCGGGCGAGGCCATGTCGAACAGCAGGAAGCTGATCCCGGCCTGCTTCACGCTCTTGTCCGTGCGGACGAGGCAGAAGATCCAGTCGGCCTTGTCGGCGTAGCTGGTCCACACCTTCTGCCCGTTGACGAGATAATGGTCGCCCTTGTCCTCTGCCGAGGTGGCGAGCGCGGCGAGGTCGCTGCCGGCGTTCGGCTCCGAATAGCCCTGGCACCAGCGGATCTCGCCGCGCGCGATCCTGGTCAGGTGCTCGAGCTTCTGCTCCTCATTGCCGTATTTGAGCAGCGCCGGGCCGAGCATCGAGATACCGAAGCTGCTCAGCGGATTGCGGCAGCCGAGCGCGCGCATCTCCTCGCGCAGGATCTTGCTCTCGGCAGGGGAGAGCCCGCCGCCGCCATAGGCCGTGGGCCAGTCGGGCACGGTCCAGCCGCGCGCGGCCATCCGGTCCATCCACAGCTTCTGGTCGGGGGTCAGTGCCGACTGGTCGCGCCCGCCCCAGACGGTGTCCTTCTCGCTGCGCGCGGGCTCGCGCATCGATGCGGGGCAGTTCGCCTCCAGCCATGCGCGGGTTTCGGCGCGGAAGGTGTCGAGGTCACTCATTGCAGCACTCCGTGGAGAAGATCGGCGATGGCGATGGCGCGGTGGTCGTCGCGGTAATCGGTCATCACCTGCAGGCCGACGGGCAGGCCGTCGGCATCGGTACCGGCAGGGAAGGCGGTGGCGGGAAGGCCGGGATAGGTGGCGAGACCGGCCCAGACGAGCTGGGCGTCGTAGCTCGTATCCTGTCCGTCCACGGTCATCCGGCGTTCGTTGTAGGGATCGTCGCGGTGCGGGAAGGCGGTGACGACATTGGCGGGTGTCACCACCGCGTCGAATTCGTCGAACAGCCGGCCCCATGCGCGGCGGTTGCGCGCCTGCGCGTCGAGCATGTCGAACCAGTCGGACAAGCTCGCGCTCCGTCCGTCCGGGCCGGGGGCGCCACGCGCGAAGACGATCGCCAGCATCTTGCAATAGGCGCGATGCTGCGCGGCGAGGTCGGGCAACAAGTCGCTCGACCGGGCGATATGGATGCCCGCTCGGCCAGCCGCTGCGTCGATCCGGGCAGCAAGCAGTTGC
>Ga0247823_10000095_pt1 | contig 66621 bp, 105 predicted proteins | sample 13C_PalmiticAcid_2_FD_192426 | JGI IMG/M metagenome (GOLD analysis project Ga0247823, IMG submission 192426) | Soil microbial communities from agricultural site in Penn Yan, New York, United States - 13C_PalmiticAcid_Day30 | ecosystem: Environmental > Terrestrial > Soil > Agricultural land... | reverse complement strand
GCGTGCCGGTGACGCGCAGCTGGGTGGAGACCGCACCGGCGCGCATCGCGGAGACGCTGTGGGCTGCGATGTTCAGCCTGCACGGCATCCGCGTGAAGCCGTACGTTCTGCCGGGCATCGCGGATGCGACGTTCACCCTGTCCGCGAAGTCGGACAGCAAGATGCTGCATCAGCTGATGGACGAATTGGTCAAGGTCGGACTGGAGTGGACCGTGGTGGCCGGGCGGCCGGTACTGGGCGAGTTCAGCACCGCCCCCGTGGCAGAGCTGGCGGAATGCGATTTCATGGTCAAGCTGGAACGGCGACGCGACGGCAGCCAGACGTTCAACGATGTGCGGGTGCAGGGGCAGAACTGGGCACAGACGGCCATCGCGGACCTGGCCGGGCTGCACCTCCAGACGCTGGTGTCCATGCCGGACCTCTTCGGTGCCTCCAACATTCAGCGCGCCGTGCTGGCGTACGCCAAGGACAGCTCACGTATCCGCGACGAAATCTACGTTCCGCCGCAGGCCGCGCTGAACCCCACCGCGCCGGTCAGCTTCGATGACCTGATGCCCGGCAAGGTGTTCGTGGTGCATTCCAAGACCACCAGCGAACTGATGCGCCTGGACCAGTTGACCGTCACCGGCAGCCCGGACAGGTTCGACGTGCAGGTCACGCTCGTAGCGTTGGGTCAGCAAGGTGAAATCGCACGGTTGGTGGGAGGATCGAACGCATGAGCGCCATCCCTAAGCCGCCGCGCAACAACATGGAATGGGCGCGCCGCACCGAGAAGCGCCTGAACGAACACGACAACGCGACGGCTGTACGCATCGGGGAATGGACGCTGTCCACGCAGGAGGGCACCGGGAATCTGATCGCGGGCCACGTGGACGGCGGCTCCGTGATCCTGGCCGTGAAGCCCGCAGCCAGTGAGGAGCCCGACGAGGTGACCGACACCGACGATCAGCCGCATCTCAAGCTGGAACGGCAGGCCGTCCAGTCGGAGTCGCGCGGCGCAGCGCACCTGGTGCAGTGGGACACCGTGGCCTACGCGACGGGCGACTGGGGCTTCACGCCGGTGGCCACGGACATCGTGATTCCGCAGGACGGCGTGTACCTGATCATCTACAACCTGGTGTTCCTGAACTCGTCGGACGTGGTCAACAAAGCCATCCTCATGATCGACGGCGTGGTCCGCGAAGCGACGGAAGCCAACTACGAAGTCAACGTCTACAACACGTTCTACATCAGCAACACCTACGCGCTGACCGCCGGACAGCTGATCAGCGCAGCGGCGTACGTGGCGGGTTCGGGCACCTTCGATTTCGGCCCCAGCGGCGCGGACCCCACAGTGTTCACGTCCCTCTCTCTGACACGGCAGGCGGTGGGCTGATGGCCGAAGTATGTGTGACACGGAATACCGATATCGTCGGCGGTGACCTTTCGATGGCCCCGTGGTCGATACCGCGCATGGTGTCCGATCTGACGTTCAACTCCACCGGCGACGGCAGCTTCACCCAGCTGACCACGCTGCCCGGCAAGCTGATGATCGACAGCGGCATCCAGTCCTGGACGAGCGACAGCCCGCTGCCGTGCCGCGTGCTGCTGCGCATCCAGCGGGCACACCGGGACTTGCTGGTCAGCAACCCGAACAGCGCACAGATCAGGGACCGGTACACCTTCACCCAGAACGGCACCGACCCGCGCGTGCCCGAGACCAGTTCGGTGTTCCAGGGACAGACGGGCGCAGCGATCGACCTGTCCTCGAACTATGCGGGTACGCCGTTCATCGGCCGGTTCTGGGTCTACGACGACGCGCACATGATCGAAGACTGGATCGGCCCGGACATGCTCCAGCCGGGCGCGGTGTTCAAGTACTGGTACCGCGCGTACCTGTGGACGCCGCCGCCGTGGAGCAACAACGCCAACGGCAACAGTCCGCAGCACAGTGCGACGATCCGCAACACCCGCATTCAGGTGTGGGCGTTCCCGTCGCAGGACACGGAGGTGGTGGGCTGATGTCGCTCAAGGTGTGTGTCGCGGAATTCATGATCTCCGATGCGACGGGGACAGGGTTCGCGCAGAACTGGCTACCCACCATGGTCACCGAACGTATGGCCGTGTCCGGCCGGGACGGCACGGTGGACCGCGCGCCGGACCAGGTCCCGTTCATCGACTCCGAGATTCTGTGGACGAACGTCGGCAACGAGACCGTGCACACCATGGTGAGCGTGCACCGGGCCAGCCGGTTTCTGCTGTCCAGCTCGCCGAACACCTTGGTGCTCGATGACGCGTGGACCTTCGACATCGGGGAGTCGCCCGCTGCGCCGATCCCCTTCGGCACGGACAACGGTGTCGGCGCGCGAATCAAGACGCGGCGCAGTTACCAGCCGCTCATCTTCTCGCGCATCTTCCGGGACTTCCCGGACTACCTGAGCTACGTCCACGTCGGCGCGGTGGACCCCGGCGACAGCCTCCATTTCCGGTACCGCTGCCTGTTCAGCACGCCGGGTGAATGGCGCACGCCCGTGCAGCCCCGTCACGAAGCCGCCGCGCGGTGGACCCGGCTGCGGCTGTTCACCGCTCCATGGGTGGCAGGAGTGATCTGATGACGTACCCCTGCATCAACGAACTGCACTTCCAGATCGACGCCAACGGGGCGATCACCCCGCAGCCCTACATGCAGTGGCGGCACGTGGCCACGAACGAGGCGGCGTCCATCGACCGCGACTACGACCCCAACGGCGGCAGCGGTCAGGCCGAAGACCTGTACACGGTGCGCGTCAGCTGGACCAACCCGGACCCGATCAGCCACAACGTCTACGCCATGTGCACGCGCGGCGGCAGTCGTACAGCCGCCAGCTGCCGTAACCGGCCGCAGCTCCAGCAGTACTTCGGCAGTGCGCTCGGCGTGGCACCGGCGGACCCGGCGGCCAGCACGCTGATTTCGGTGTTCGGTGCGGGGGGAGACCTGGGCGACAACAACGGCGGCGGTCTGATCGGCTTCGCACCGTTCGAGAACCGGGACGGCCAGCGCAGCACGCTGATCGGAAACGTGGTGGTGGTGCCGCCGGGACAGACATATAAGGTGGCCATCCGCCTCCGCAGTGACAGCGCCTTCTGGGAGACGGCCAGCTACTACCAGGGCGACAACGAGACGGAGCTGTCCATTCGCAGCGGGGCCACGCGGCTGGACATGTACGCATACCCCGTCATCTAGAAAACACGTAGGCTAGGTGTTATGGCAGGACCACGAAAGATTCCGATGCACCGGCCCGCGCGGAACGTGGGCGGTGCCAGCCGTGCGGTGCCCCATCCGGGTGTGGGTGGGGGCGCGAACAGTGAGCCGACGTTCGTATCCCCGTTCCAGCCGCCGCCCGCCCACGATGACCTCGCCGCCGACACCGAGCCGCACGGCTGGAAGTCCGTTCACGTGGGTGACTTCCATTTCCGGGTACGCAGCCCACAGCCCGAGGCCATCCACGTGCTGAGTATGGCGTGGTCCCAGCACCAGAAGTCCGAGCGCATCTCCACCGGCACCCTCATGGACCTGGTGGCGCGCTACACGCACCCCGACGACCTCGCCGTGGCACTGATGGCCATGGCAGACCCTGACGACGGCCGCTTCGGCACGGAGGAGTTCCACGACCTCGTCAAGGGGATCGTGACAGTCGGGACGGCCCGCCCTTTCTGGCCGTCGCTGGTTTGGTGAACGCGACCGCCTACTCGTGGCGGATCATCCGGGCCAAGCTGGCGCAGGGCGGCATCGGCGATCCGCTGCGGCACTTCCCCACGATGCACGCGCTGCTGGACATCGTGGAGACCATGGCTGTGGAGAGCAAGGCTGAGGAAGGACCGAACGCCGTGCAGCGGTTCTACTTCGAGCTGTACAAGCCGGAGCCGGAGGATATGGCCAAGGAGTTCAAGCCCGAGGACACCGAGGACAGCTTCGCGGCGTTCGCCGCGATGGCGGGCGGTATGCACTGATTTCCGTGCACTGACCGGCGGTAGCGTGGACCCATGACCAGCCCGACATGCACCTGTGGCGTCGTCCACATGAACGGCTGCCCCGCGCCGCTGTCCATCTGCATGTCGGCGGGCTTCATCTTCGAGGGCGAAGTCCAGCAGGTGGACAGCATCACGAAGTCCCCGGTGGCGTGGCCCGCAGGCACCGTAACGCGGATGCGCATCAGCTGGGGCACCGGCACCGAGATGCTGATCCCCGGCGTTGTCGACGGTGCGTGGCTGCGCTACGTCCTGACGGCGGCCGAGACCGAGCAGATTCCGCGCGGCGCGCTGATCACCCTGGACGTCAACTACGACAGCGGTGACCCGCTGCTGTGGCGGCCGTGGCGCGCCGGGCACCTGTCCCGCTGTGCATAAGTCAGAGGACCCGGGGGTTGCCCCGGGTCCTCGTCGCGCGTAGCTCCGCATGGTGGTTCCCTACTTGTCGGTCGAGCGCTTCCCCCAGTTGCCCCTACCCGGACGGGTCTCCTTCCAGTTCTTGATGGTCTCCGGCATCCACCCCCGGTGCTGTCCGATCTCGGCATCGGGTTCGGGTAGCTCGTAACCGTTGATGGAGTCGGTCTTCACTCCCAGGAACTGCGCGACCTCCTTGCGGCCCCAGAACTTCAACATGGTTCATCTCCTTCACAAACGGGGCGTGTCCCCCGGGCGGGTGCCCGGGGGACGGTATGAAATTGTCCGGTGTGGCTAACATCACCACCCGCTCTTAGCTGCGCACTTGGGGCCGATGCCCGCCGTGCGGCTGGCCTCATTGGTCAGTTCACGACCACACTTGCCGCAATGGCCCAGCTCGTGGCCGTAGCGGATGGTGGCCTCCTTGATGCCCGCCTCGGCGATGGCCTTGAGGACGAGCACCCGCTGCGCGCGGTTCAGGTTCTGGGTGTCGCTGCCCAACTGGCGGCGCACGAAGGTGTGCCCGGCCCAGCGGCCTTCGGCCGGGCAGTCCACCTGGACGAACCACAGAACGCCGTTGATGTCGACCGCGTAGCGGCCCTCCGGGACGTCTACCGCCGGGGCCGCCTCTGCGATCTTCCGCACGGGCATGGTGAACGCGTACTCGATGAACGCGCTGGCCTGAACCTTGGTCATCGCGCTGATGGTGCCGTTGACCGTGGCCATCTGCTGGATTCGAGCGATCCACGCCGGGCGCTGCTCGCTGCGGAAGTTGCGCTCCACCAGCAGTGTCCGAACCAGCGCGGCCTGTCGCTCGGTGATCATGTCGACAGGGGCCGGACCGGTGAAGTGAAAGGCGGGGCCTTCCATGATCTCCACCCGGTCCAGGCGGTCCCGGCGCGCTGTGCCCTGGGTGGCGGCGGCAGCGGTGGCGAGGCGGGCGGCGAAGGGGTTGGCGTGCATTGTGGTGATCCTCTCGGTTGGTGGTGAAACCACAATAGCACGTATTCCGTGCCTAATACAACCCCTTCGCACGGCGAACGTTATTCGCTGCCCAACCACTCCTCGTTTACCCAGGTCAACGCCGCCTGCGCCGCAGCGGTGATGTCCTCGTCACGGCCGCCGTGCAGGTGCTGGCCGGTGGTCCACTCCCAGACGTTCCAGCCGTAGTCGTACGACGTGGGGACGATGGTGGCGTACACGCTGCCGCAGTCCTTCACGATGCGCGGGCCGAGGTGGATGGTGGACTCCACGCGCCAGTCGTCGGCGTACAGCCGCTCCGCTACGTGATCAGATACGGGGGTCTTCATTTCCAGAGCCTTTCCATGAGCATGTCGGTGATGGCGGCGCAGCTGTATCCGTCGCCCGCCAGTGCGTGCTGGATGGTGTGGTCGCTGATCCAATGGTCGGTGTGCGGTCCGCGCTTCTCGCAGCGGTAGCCGTGCGAGTCGCGCGCCGGGCAAGTCAGCTTGCGCCAGCCGCCGCGCGCCTGGCAGACCATCACTCGCCCCGCATGACCAGTTCGATGAACCGCTGCGGCTGGAAGACGACCCTCGGCGGGCGCACGGCGTCGTCCTCCAGGGCAGCGCACAGCCGGGCGCTCAGTCCGCGCAGTTCGTTGAACTGTTCGACGTGCGCGGGATTCTCCAGCGGGCGCAGCGGCTTGATGCGCTGGTGCAGCAGCGCGGCGACCAGGTAGTGGTCACGGTTGTCCAGACTTCCCACGGCTAGAACCCTTCGCTCGCGTCGAGGATTTCGGCAGCCGTCGCGCCCGCGTCCAGAGCGTGCACCTGCGCCAGCGCGACAGTGCGGTGGGCTTGCTGCCATTCCGGGGTATTCGGCCGCGCCTCGAATGCTGACGCCACGGCGACGCGCAACTGGGCCAGAGCTTCCTTCCGCGCCGCGCTCACCGCAGGGTCTCCCGCACCACGGCGATGGCCCTGTCGATCAGGTTCAACACGTACGGGTGGTCCGCGCACTGGTGGTGGCCGTAGGTGATGCCGCCTTCATAGTTGTGACGGCGGTACCACTGGCCGGAGATCGACAACAGCGAAGGCGTGCCATCCTTCTTGGCGCGCTTGCCGGTGATCTCCAGGCGGTACACGAACAACTCGCCGGTCTCCAGGTTGCGCTCGACCACGACCTCCGCGCGTTGGGGGATCATGCGAATGTCCGAGTGGGGCACGGGCATGTCGACGGTGGGGGCTTCCACCATCAGCCCTACGGTGTACGTGACGGTGGCCACAGCGGTCAGGCGGACGGCGAACGGATCGTCCGGGTTGGTGGGGTGCATGGGGGGCTTCCTCTCGAGGTGTGGTGTGGTTCAACCTTAGCACGGATTCCGTGGGTTTGTGCAACTCCGTGCGATATGCTCGGGGCAGGCCACAGGGAAGGAACCGGCATGGCACCTGAGTTCACAGAGATCGACAGGATGGGCAAGTCGTACAGCGGGCGCGGCGGTGCGCGCGTCACGAACTTCCTGCTGCACACCCAGGAGGGCAACGGCACAGCGGAGTCGCTGGCGGCCTACCTGAACAACCCGGCCAACGGCGTCAGCTACCACTACACGATCGACAACAGCGTGGTGGTCTGCGACGTGGTGAACACCGACTACGCCAGTTGGTCGGTGCTGGATGCGAACCCGTACACCATCAACCTCTGCTTCGCGGGCAGCCGCGCAGGCTGGTCACGCCAGCAGTGGCTGGACAACATGGGCGACGCTATCGACGTGGCGGCGTACCTGGCTGTCCAGGACTGCCGGAAGTACAAGTTCGACACCACCGTCATCGCACCGCCGTACTGGTACGCGGACGGCATCTCGGATCACCGGTATGTCACCGATGAGCTGGGCATCGGCACGCATACCGATGTCGGCCCCGGCTTCCCGTGGGATGTGTTCGCGAACGCCGTGGAGAAGTACACCAAGGGAGAGGACAACGAGATGGCGAGTGCCGAAGAGATCGCGAAGGCGGTCTGGGAGATGAAGGTGGCTAAGCCGGACGGCACCGCCGAGCAGGCGGGCATCCTGCTGGGGTGGGTCGACCAGCACACCGGTGACGCGCTGGATCAGCTGGCGGGCACCGGCAGCAAGGACCAGCGCACCGGAAGCAAGGCACCGCTCAAGCCGACCGGCTGGGCGCAGCTGGCCGATGCCGAGCGCGCCACCCCGGCGAAGCCGAGCCTGGTGGACGGTGTCGCCACGCGCGCCGACCTGGCTGCGCTGCGGGATGAACTCGTCGCGCTGATTCAGGGGCTGGGCAAGTGACCTCCGACGAGCCATTCGAGATCGAACCGACGCAGGTGCAGTACCCCGGCCGGGCAGTGCTGCGCACCGTGGTGCAGGCGGCGGTGGGGCTGATGCTGGTGGTCCCGTTCGTGGTGGCTGAACTGGGGCTGTCCACCGCTGTTCCGTGGGTGGCCGGGGCGCTGGCGGCGGCAGGCGTCACCGCGCGGCTGATGGCCATCCCCCAGGTGAATGCATGGCTGGAGCGGTGGATAGGGCCCCTGGGCGCGACCAAGGTGTAGACACGAAAACGGACCCGGTGCAGGGGGACCGGGTCCGTTGTCGTACTCACCACCAGAAAGGATGTCCGATCTTCCGAACGGCTCCAGCTTACCACGCTATGCGTGCTTAGGCCAGCAGCAGCGTCTTGAGCGCGGCGAGGTGGGTCTGCGGCACCTTGTCGATCTCCATGCCCGCCAGCCGGGCACCCATCGCCGCCAGCAGCACGGCGTCGGCCTCGTTGTTGTTTCGGATGGGCGCGTCCGCGTACCGGCGGGAAGCCTCCAGCATGACGGTGTCCTTGCCAGCGCCACCGTTACCGGTGGCGTACTTGGCGCGCAGGTTCGGCTTGATGACCAGCGGATCACCGTGCATGACCGCGCCCGCAGCGGCGTACAGCATCCACCACAGCCCGGCGCGCTCGTGCGACATGCCCATGCCCCGGCTGTAGGCGGGAGCCTCGATCACGACCATGTCGGCATCCTGGATGAACTCGGCCATCGACTTGCAGATGTTGCGCATGCGCTTGAGCTGCCCCGGATGGTATTCGGTGTCCTTGGCCGGTTCGGACTTGACCGTCATGGTGCGCCACACCGCCTTGCGCTGCCCGGCCGTCTCCGGGCCGTGGTCGATGACCTCGAGCCGGGCGAGCCCTGTGTTCGACAGGGACGAGTCGATGGCGGCGACGATCATGGGGTTCTCCTCGTGGGTGGGTATGAGAACGGCCCGGCGGTATGGCGGGGCCGCCGGGCCGTTCAGTGCGTACCGTGCGCGGGTCCAATCAGCGCGCACGGGCCGCAGGTCTTACAGGGTGGCAGCCGCGAGGAACTGGCGCGCCAGGTTCTTGTCGTCGTCCGCGCCCTCTTCGAAGAGGTACAGGTCGTTACCGCCACCGGTGGTGGTCTTGACCAGGCGGCCCAGCAGGTACGGGCTGGGCGATTCCAGCACGGCCTTCGCCTCGCGCTTGAGCGCCGACTGGAACAGCAGCACACCGGTGACCACGCGGCCCGGCTCGTCGGCGTCATCGAGGACGGCCAGGTCGACACGCACGGCGTCGTTCTTGCCCTTGGCGGTGTTCATCTCGGGGACGTACTCGGTGGGCTTCACGAGCAGCAGCTTCCCGACGAAACTGGTGATGTACTCGCCGCTGACGCCGGACGGCGACGCGAACGGGTCGTTGGTGGCCGGGGCGGCGTTCTCGCCCTTGGGGCTGGCGATGGTGGGCTTCTCCTTGGCAGCGGTGGACTTGCCGAAGGGGTTGTCAGACATGCGTTCTCCTCTTTGGGCGTTCAGTGCGTTGCGTTGCGTTGCGTTGCTGACTGGAGGGATTCCCAGCCGATCCGGGTGAGTTCGTCTGTCCAGACGTCCCGGTATTCCTCCCACACGAGAGCGAGTTCGTCCTCGGTGGCGGAAATCTCTACGAGGTGCTTGGCCGTGGCCCGGCGCTCCTCGGCTACCGTTGCCCAACCTATCACACAAGGCACGGTGTTAGCCTGTTTTGCCGCTTCGGCGCGCAGTTCCCTTGCGGCCATGGCCACCTCCAGTGCGCGACGGCCGTAGTCCAGATTGATCGGCTGGATGCGGGACTCCTCCGGGCGCTCCCGGGGAAGGTGGCTGATGAGCGCCACGTCCTGCTCGACGGCGGGCATCGGCTCCCACTTGCTGCCGTCCAGCGCCAGGATGTAGTCCGCCGTGGAGTAGATCGCCATCTGGATGGCGAAGTACATCCAGCTGTAGTCCATGCCCTTGCTGGTCTTGATATCGCCCAGCCGCAGCTTCCCGTCCGGGCACCAGACCAGCCGGTCCAGCGTTCCGGCGATGTCGTACTTGCTGTTGAGCACGATGCGCTCCGTCCAGCAGCTGTCGACGTGCAGTCCGGCGCGGGCCAGCGCACGCCGGTGACCGATCACCCACGGGCGGAACTCAGCGGGGACCTCGGTCATGTGACACATCCCGTGGTCGTACCACTCGCACCATGCGTGGACCGCCGTGCCGAACTCTGCCGCCCGGCCGCTGCCCGCACGTTCCTGCGCCAGCAGACTCAGGCTGTTCAACGGCTGGCGCAACGACTTCGCGATGTTCGTGTCGTCCGGCTGCTGTTCATGGTGCTCGTCCAGCACCTGGTCCAGCGTGGCCATGATGTCGGTGCTGCGCTGGAGCCCGATCAGCATCTGCCGCTGCTGCCACAGGGACAGCAGCTCGGTGTCTTCCAGGGACTTCGCCACCGAACTGGCGCGCGTGAAGCTCTTGAACTTCGACGGATACTTGGGGTTCGGCAGGCTGTACTTACCCGCCTTGAAGGTCGGCTCCCGCCGCCCGGGAATGGGCGGCGGGAGTTCGTAACCGTAGAGCGGAGTGGCGTAGACGACCTCTCCGGTGAGGTCGAGCATGCTGCCCAATCAGTCCTCCTCGTCGTCCCAGTCGACCGGCGGGTAATCGCATTCAGGGCAGATGTACGTCTCCCCGTTGCGCATCACGGTCTGACCGCAGATGTACCCGGTGAAGTCCTCCATCTCCTCCGTGGCTTCGCCTTCCATCAGTCCTCCATCACGTAGGAGTTGCACCGGCGGGTGCAGGGCTCGTCCGGTCCATGGTCGTGCAGCACGATGGCCATGCCCAGCCACGGCCGCAGGTCAGCCGGGATGCGGGCCTCCAGGATGTCCGGCCCGCTGTACGGGTCACTCGTCATCGTCACCCGGGTCATACCCCTTGGGCTCCTGGTCGGCGTATGCGCCCGCGACCGCGCGGTGTGCCTGCCGCATGAAGGCGCGCACTGCGCCGTTCACGTTGCCCACCTGCACGATGTTCGCCGTGCGGCGCAGCTCCATCTCCGCGTCGCCCACCATGATGTTGACCGTCACGCTGACTTCCACCATGCCTCAGCCCTCCGTCGGAATCAGGATGATGCCGCGCTTGTCCTTCATGAGAACGGCGTTCGGCGGAATCTCGACCACGCCGGGGCCGTGCATGAAGTCGTTCGACAGCATGCCCTCGGTCACCTTGCACGGGATGTCCGAGCACAGGGCGTAGTACCCGCTGCTGCCGGTCAGCTCGATGTTGTAGGTGCCGGGCGGAATCTCCCCCGGCGCGGTGCCGATGCGGAACGAACCGTCCGCCGTCAGCGGGTCGCGAGTCTTCTTCACCGGCGTGGTGACCGGCCCCGGCCCGTAGGTGGGCAGCGCCACCGTGCCGGACACCGGCGTCGCCAGCGGTTCACCGCTGGGAACGCAGGCCGACGTCATGCCGATGACGGCCAGGGCCGCCGCTGCGGCAGCGAGAGTGCGAATCTTCATGAGATACCTCTGTGTCGGGGGAGCGGCCCTGTGCCGCCCGCCTCTACGGGCATGCGCCCGCTGGTGCTGGGCGCTCACGCCGGGTCCTCGGTGGCGCAGACCGGGCAGTCGTCAGCACCGCCGCACTCCATGGAGTGGTAGGTCAGGCGCGCCATGTCGCCCAGGGTGACGTCTTCCCCGTCCCGCAGCATTTCGCCCCAGAACCGCAGCAGCGCACCCATCAGCGAGATGATGCCCGGAGGGTCCAGACCGAGCAGCGTGGTGACGGCCTCCAGCGTCTGGTGCTTCTCGATGAAGTCCAGGTACCGGCAGACGGCATCGCGGTGCTTGTCGAACTCTTCTGCGATTTCGTCAGCGTCTACACCCTCCTGGAACTCGTCGATCAGAGTGTCGAGAAGCTGCTGGGTCATGGTGCCGTTCTCGATGGCTTCCTTGGCCTTCGCAGCTGCGGCGTCCAGTGCGGCGGTCGTAGCGTCTTCCATGGATTTCTCTTTCTCGTGGTGGTGGTGGTGGTGTGAGTGTCAGTCGACCAGGTCGACCAGTGCGCGGATGTGCGCACACCGGAGACACAGCTCCAGGACGTCAATGGGGTGGTCGGGGTCGTGCGGGCACACCACCGAGACGGTGTACGCGCGGTGCCCGAACAGCTGGCAGAGCAGGCCGGACAGGTAGCGCATCAGTCCTCCGGTCCGTCGTCGTGGCGCAGGCAGGGCGCGGTGATCTCCCCGGCAGCCACGACGTACTGCCCGGGGTGGCAGTCACCGGCGCAGCCGTACTCCCACTCCTGCCGCAGGGTGACCGCGCAGCCGCAGTCCAGGACGATCTCCATGTTCATCATCGTGCGGTGTCCAGTCGGTTGGCGACCAGCGCCATGCTGATCTCGTCGGAGAGCCGCGCCTTCGTCATCAGGGCGGCATCGGGGATGCTCAGGCTCTGGGCGAACCGGAGCTGCGCGTCGGACGGCGGCTGGTGCTTGCGCCAGGCGGCGGTCCGCAGCGGGTACGCCAGACCGGCGTCGATGATGTAGTCCTCAGCGATGCCCTTGGCGTCGATCAGCGGCCACTCCCGCCCGCCGTCCAGCCACTCGCCCTTCTTGTCGCCGCGCAGGTTCATCACCCCGGCGCGGAACATGCCCGGCGCGCCCTCCCACAGGAAGACGAACCAGTCCTCGCCCTGCGGCTGTACGAACGGCGCGCCCTTGGGCGTGGTCAGCCACAGGATGTTCGTCTCGGACGGCCCGAGCAGGTCGATGCCGATGGTCTCCAGCGGGCCCAGCCGCTTGGACGCCACCCGGGTGATGCCGCCCGTCTCGGGGGCCTCGTCCCAGTCCTCCGGCGGAAGGTCTTCGCCGTCGGTGTCCACGATGCGGCCGGTGGCCCCGCTGTCCAAGCTGGACAGAGTGACCAACTTGAGCACGCGCGACGTGCCGACCAGGTCGAGCACCAGCGCGTCTTCCTTCTCGACGGGGTGACCGTACTCGTCGACGGTCTCCCACAGCCGCAGGGCCCGGCCGACCATCTGGCTGTACAGGTTCTGCGACTGGGTGGGCCGCGCGATCACGACGGCGTCGCACATGGGGAAGTCCGCGCCTTCGGTCAGCACCTGCACCGTGACGAGCGCCTGCGTGGTGCCGCTGCGGTAGCGCTGGTACACCGGCTGCCGCTCAGCGTAGGACATGCTGCCGGTGACGGCCTCGGCGTTGATGCCGTAGCGCATCAGGTCCACCGCGATATCGTTCGCTGCCAGCACGCTGGCGGCGAAGATGATCGGGCGGCGGTGCTGGCAGTGCAGCGCGATGGCCTTGACCACCTCGTCGGTCTCGCCTTCCATCACCTCGGCCAACTGCCCTTGCTGGAAGTCCCCGGCGACGGTCTTCACCTTGCCCAGGTCCAGGTCGGGAATCTTGACGGTCAGCCCGGTGGGCCGCACCAGGTACCCCTGGTCGATGGCCCACCGCAGGTTCTTCTCGTAGGCGACCGTGTCGATGATCTCGCGCAGGGCCTTGCCGTCTTCACGGCGCAGGGTGGCGGTGAACCCACAGAAGAACGGCGTACCGAAGTCGTCCAGCACCCGCCGCCAGCTGTCGGCCCCACCGTGGTGGACCTCGTCCCACAGGACGACATCCCGCTTACCGAGTGCGGCGTGCCGGTTGTCGTTGGTGAGCGTCTGGAGGGAGGCGGCCACGATCTGCGCGTGGGACTCATCGGTCTCGGCCCGGACGATGCCCACCGGCGGCAGCAGGGTGTCGACCTGCCCCACGGTCTGCGCCATCTGGTCGAGCAGTTCGGCGCGGTGGGCCAGCATGACCACCCGCAGCCCCAGCCGAGCGGACTCGGCGGCGACGCTGGCTATCACCGTGGACTTGCCCGTGCCGGTGGGCAGCACGACGGCTGTCCGGCGGACCTCGTTGCCCCAGTTGGTCAGGACGGCGTCCACGGCCTCCTGCTGGTACGGGCGAAGCTGGCGGTTCATGCGTCTCACAGTCCGTTCATGAATCGGATGGACGGGATGATCACCATGACCAGCAGATACATGCCGATCGTGGCTGCGAAGAACGCGCCCCAGAATTTCTCCTCCGGGGTGGGTTCGCGGTTCTCGTGGTGGTTGGTCATGGTGATCACCTTAGCACGGATGACGTGCGTTGTCTACCTCTCCGGCAGGTAGATGAACGCCAGCTGATGGATGGAGTTCACGTGGGGGAACCCCACCAGCCGGGCGTTCAACGGAACTCCGTGCATCCGGGCGTCTTCCACGAACTCGATCAGGTCGCCCAGGTTCATGGAGATTTCATCGAACTCCTCGTCACCGAACCGCGCGGAGATGAAGGCGTAGCCGCCGTGCGTGCGCCTCATCAGTTCGTCTCCTTCTCGACGGTGACACGAATGGTCAACTTGTCCTCGCCGTAGTTGGCGGCCCCGGTGTGCCAGCTGACCTCCACGTTCTGTGCGCCGTGGATGCGCTGCATCGCCTTGAGGTGCTCGCCCGCCTCCTCCACTGCCGTGCGCAGGGAGTCGAAGTCCATCGGTTCGTCTTCGGTCAGCGCGATGGACCATTCGGCCAGCTCCACACGCCGTGTCGCCACCTCGACTTCCAGAGGTTCCTGCCGCCTCATACGCCTTCCACCTTCGGGAAGTTCTCGTCGTTCCACTCGCCGCCCTTGGGGCGCTGGAGCTTGCCCGCCCGGGTCCCGTTGATCCAGTGGTTCCAGGTGCGCACCAGGAAGGCCAGCTGATCCACATCGGACAGCTTGAGCCCTTCCAGGCGGGCGCGGGTCAGCCGACGGTTGAGGGCCAGCAGCGCCGACCCCTCCGGCTGGTTCACCAGGGCGTGCAGCTCATCGAAGAACAGATTCACCGTCTCGGCGTTGTCCAGCCCCAGCTTGAGCACGAACGCCATGCCGGACGAGTGCCGCAGTCCGGCATCCCGGATGACGCCGTACTTGGAGTTGGCGTGCTCGATCAGCTCCGGGTTGGCCTGCGCGAACGCCAGGATGCTGGCCGTGCTGATGTTGACCGCGTCGTCCCATTTGCGGGTGAACAGTCGCTCGGTGTTCCACAGCATGTACAGGCGGATGCCCGACGACATGGCAGTGGCGTTCTTGAAACCGGTGAGCTGGAGCTGCTGGCCCGAGCTGCGACGGCGGCCCTGGTCCATGGACAGCTGCGCCTCCGGCGGCAGACCGCGCACCACAAGGAAGGTGATGGTGTCGATCTGGCCGTCCAGCAGAGACAGCGCCGTCAGCCGGTGCTGGCCATTGATCAGGCGGCCTTCGATGTCGAACTGGATCGGTTCGCCGGTGAAGGTCCACCGGCCGTCCAGCATGTCGCGCCGGTAGCCCAGGACAGCGGGCCGGTTGACGCTGCGGTTGCGGGTCTGGCTGCCCAGCCACTTGTCCGCCAGTTTCGGCGTCACCGACACGAAGTCGGTGCGGATGATGGGCCAGTCGAGTTCCAGAAGTTCTCCGGGGAGTACGTGCTCCATGGGGTGGGTCCTCTCGGTGGTGTTTGGTGGTGCAACTGAGTGGAGCAAACATAACACGGGCACCGTGCTATGTGCAACACATCAGTACAGGTCAGTCGGTGCGGGTGCCCTCCTTGGCCCACAGCGCCATAGCGCTATCTGCTGTCGTGAGGCCGGGCACATACCGCGCGCCGGTGAGAGTGCCGGTCAGCGTCTGGAGCAGGTTGTACCGAATCCCCAGGTCAACGGCCTCGTTCACCTTCATCTTCCAGGCGGTCTTCTGATCCCGGCGGCGGGCGGTGAACTCGTCCATCGGTACGCCGTAGGCGAACTCGCTGCGGGTGAGGCCCTGTTGCGTGAACCGCAGGGCGTACTCCTGGAGCCTGATGGCCACACTGACTACGGATTCGGGGATGATGGCGCGCGGGGCCACGACGCCGTCCAGCGGGTCGTCGATGATTCCGTTGGGGCCCGTCATGATGAAGCTCCCGCCCTCCTTGACGGCCAGCATGGGAATGCCGTGCTCGGGCTGTTCGGCGTTCTTCTGCTTGGTCACCAGCATTTCCAGCGTGCGGCCGGGCGGCGGCCCATCGTTGTCGTCCCACCAGCCGCCCTCGCGGATGAGGAGTTCGGTGTCCAGCGCGCCGTTGAGGGCACTGGAGCCGCGACCGCTGCCGCCGTCCTTGCGGGTGTGGTGCACCACCATCAGGCCCGCCCCCGTGGCGGCGCGTACCTGGTCGAAGCGGGCCACGGCCTTGCCCACGTCGGTGGCAGAGTTCTCCTCCATACCCACCGACGCACGGGCAAACGTGTCGAGCATCAGCAGCCCGATGTCGAACTTGAGCATGCGTGCCACCACGGCGGCCCACGCCTCGTTCGACGCCCCGATCTGGATGATGCTGTCGCCGACGAACAGCTCGCCGCCCAGGTCCATGTCGTGCGCAGCCTCCCACGCCTTGATCCGCTGGACCGCGCCGGACAGACCCTCACCCGGCAGGTAGAGGACCCGCTGCTGCAAGGTCTCGCGGCCCATCCAGCGGTTGCCCGTGACCAACGCGGCGGCCATGTCCAGCGCGACGCCGGACTTGCCCACGCCCGGTGCACCGATCAATGAAGTGAAGCCCCGGTGTTCCAGAAGCCCGGCGATAGCGAACTCCGGCGGCGGGAAGTCCCGCCAGTAGTCGAACGGCTGGATGTTGGGTACGCCCGTGACCGGGCGTGCCTCTGCCGCTGCGGCAGCGGAGGGTTCGGCGTCAGTCCCGGCTACGCCGGGCGACAGGAAAGGGTCGGCATCAGCAGCCTCCGGCTCCTCCTCGTCCTCGTCGGGCTGCGGGTCGAACATCAGCGGGGTCTCCAGACTGACGCCCATGTCGCGGGTGATGTCCGCCCCGAAGCCCAGCGCTCCGGTACTGGTCGGCATGACGTTCAGGCTGCGCATCGCCTTGCCCACGTCGCCGCCGTACTCCAGCGCCGCTGCCACCTGGAGGCGGCTCATGGTCTTGCCACGCTGTGCGGTCCACGCCTCGAGCGCCTCGCCGGGGTAGTCCGTCCAGATGTGCAGCGGCGCGTTGTCCGGGGTGTACCGGCCGAGCGAACACTGCGTGTCGTGGGCGGTGGCGGACTTCGGGCTGGCGTGGTCGCCGGGCGCGGTCCAGATGTCGCAGCCGCAGTTGTCCTGCCGGGCGGTGAGCACCCAGCCCGCCGGGGACAGCAGGTCGTCCCAGGTGGTGTCCGCCGCCCAGCGGTTCACCGCGTCGGACAGGTCGGTGTTGTCCAGGGCGTCCAGGCGGCGCTGCATGTAGCTGGTCGCCTTGTCGGTGACGATCTGCTCCAGCCAGTCCGGGGCCGGGTAGTCCTGCCCGACCAGCCGGTACGCCCCTTCCGGGCGGACGGACGGCGGGATGAGCACGTACCGGTTGGCCCACAGGACCACCCAGCCGCCGGGCATGGTGACGCTGCCGCTGGTCTCCGGCAGCGGGCCGGACGCCGTGAAGTAGTAGTGGCCGCCGTCCTTGTGCGCCCACTGCCCGTCCACGTCCCGCTGCCCCGGCGTCTTCACCGTGGGCGGAAGGTCGGGGGCATCGGCCGGGTCGATGCCGTTGGCCAGCGCCACATGTTCGAGGAAGGCGTCCACCTGCGCACGGGTGTCACAGTCGACGACGATCAGCCCGCTGCGGCCCACGTCGATGGCGAAGTTGACTGCCGCCTCTGCGCCGTACACCTTGCGGTACCGATCCAGGTAGCGGGTGATCTTGGCTTCCTCGTTGGTGGCGAGGTACACCCCGCCCTTGGACTTCACCCGATCCCAGTTGGCGCGGCCCTCCATGCGGGCCACATCCTGCGCCACGCCGTCTTCCTCGCGGCGTTGCCGATCGCTGCGCATGTCGACCGGGGACTTCGTGCCCGGCTCGATGAGCATCAGGTACAGCCCTGCCTGACAGCACGCCCGTGCGAAGGACTTGAGCCGGACCAGTTCGGCGGTCGGCTCCGGTGCGGACCCCAGCACCGTCGAGATATTGGTGAGACCACCCAGCACTACGAACTCCTCTCCATGTGGCGGACACGCTGTGACACGGCCTGCCGCGAAATACCCAGCTCCCTGCCGATCCGGGTATAACTACTGACCCCCTGCGCCAGGCGCGCCGCGATGTGCGCGTCCCGGTATTCGCTCTCCACCCCGTACCGGGAGACGCTGTGTCCCCCGGTGATGTGCCGCCACGTGCGGCCGGTGACGATCTTGCTGACCGACCCGATGCTCGTCCCGAACATCGCCGCCAGTTGGCGATGCTTCCAGCCCCCGATCTGGTGCAGTTGCCAGATGGCCCGCACCTGATCCTCCGTCAGCTGCTCCGCTGCGTGCTTTGCGCTCATGCGTCTCCTGTCCACGCCGGACCAAGCAACACGCTGTCCGTCCTGATCACCGGTACCCGTCCGCCTGCCCGTTGGATGAGCCGTGCGGACGGCGTCTGCATGATGCGCTGAATCTCCTCGGCCGCCTCCGTCGCACAGACGATCTCGTCGTGCATGGGGATCATGATCGCGTCGCCCAGTCCTGCACGGTCAGCGGCCCAGATGGCGTCGTAGATCATGTCGGCGCAGCTGCCCTGGATGGTGTAGTTGACGGCCTTGTGGCTGGCCACCACGCCGTTGTAACGCGGGACGGCCAGCACCCGGCCCGCCACCGTGAGCGCCATGCCGTACTCGTCGGCCACGGCCTTGATGGTGTTCATGAAGCGGGCCGCCACCGGCATGGCCGCGCGCATCTTGGCCTTGATGCTCAGGGCGTGTTCGACGTCGGTCTTGAGCGACGCCGCCAGCTTGAGCTTCCCCTGTCCGTACATGTCGGCCAGCAGGACCACCTTGGCGGGCTTCCGCTCGATACCCGCCATGCGCATGATGGGCTCGTAGAGGTCGGCCCCTTCCTCGAACGGGGTGATGAAGTCCCAGTCCCTGCCCATCCAGGCCAGCAGCGCGGGCTCGATGGAACTCCAGTCGATGGAGTGCACACCCGCGCTGCCCTTGTCCGCCAGGATGATGGGCCGCGCGTCGCCGGGGAACTGCTGGAGTTCCGGCTCGCTCACGGACATGCGACCCGTGGCCGAGGCCCCGAGGATGTTGTACTGCGGGTGCAGCCGCCCCGTGATGCGCGAGCGCGCGGCGGTCTTCTCCATGTAGCCGACGATCTTCTTGGTGTGCGCGATCATGCGGTGCGCCTCGGCCAACGGGTGCTCGAGCCGCTCCATGTTGTCCTTGTCGGACTTGAGCGCACCCCTGGGCGTACGTGGCCAGTTGTGCGGCAGTGCGCCCTGGGCGTCCAGGTAGCGGATGACGTCCGCGCCGTTGCCGGGACGGCAGCCGAACTCCTGCACCTGCTGGCGTGCCTGCTCGCCGCGCACGGCCACCGACTCGCTGTAGTTGTCCAGGTACTCCAGGTTGACCTCCAGCCCCCGCGCGCCCCGGCGCAGCATCACGCGGTTGACCGCCTGTTTGTGCAGGACCAGGTCGACGGCCTCCTCTCGGGTGTTCAGGCCGTGCACGCCGAACGGGTGCCGCAGCTGATGGTTCACCGCCAGCTCGAACAGCGGGTGCGCCAGCGCGAGGGTGACGGCCGTGTCCGCCATCGCACCGAAGGCGTAGGTCTGCATGTGGATGTCGGCCTCGCGGAACCACTTGGCGTTGCCGTTCAGCCCGGCGGCCTTCTGCGCCATCTTGAGCGCGTTCACCAACGACGGGATGCCCAGCACCTTGTCGGCCAGGTCAGCCAGACCCTTGCGGTCCAGGGTGTCGGTGTAGACGAGCCGCGCCATGACCATGGTGTCCATGACCTTGTCGATATGGTCCAGGGTCATCAGCCCGGCGGCCACCAGACCGGGGATGTCGAACGGCGCGTTGTGCAGGATGAGCCACTGCGCCTTGTCGCACACCTGCCGCAGGGCGGCGGCGTCTCGAGGGTTGCGGGAAGGGTCCAGCAGCACGACGTGCCCTTCCCACGCGGCCGTCACGCACTTGATGGTGAACGAGTCGGTGACGCTGGGCGTCTCGATGTCGATGGCGACCGGGATGTCGCCGGGCATGTCCGCCACGGCGGCGCGTGCCGCCGCTCCGGTGTGGAAGGTGGACCCGAACGCCGGGGTGTAGACCGATTCGTCCGGGACCTCCACCCGGGGCAGTGCGACGCTGGCCGTCACCCGATCACCCGCCCGATGGCCTCTGCCGCCAGGAACACGATCAGTACGACCATCGCGGCCAGCAGCACCCACGGACCGTAGTGCCGCATCCGCGCGCTGGCGGGCCAGAACGTGGTGACGACACCAGCCATGAACAAGGCGAACCCCGTCCAGAAGATCAGTTCCAGTTTCACTCGTCCTCCTGTGGTGGCACGTCCGCAGTGCCGTACGTGTCTCCCACCCACACCGGGGGAAGGGCGGTGCCCAGGTAGCACCACGCCGCCACCAGGGGGCTGTGTTCCTGACAGGTGTAAGCGCTGCGCAACGGCCCGCCGTCGAACCGGCCGCTGGTCCACCGGCCGATGTAGGCCACGTGCTCCCCGTCGTGGTTGCACGGGCAGGGGTCGAGACTCGACTGGAGCCAGTCGGCCAGCTCCTGCGGGCTGAACCGCCCGTCGATGTGGCAGCGGCCGTCGTCCTCCTCCAGGAAGTAGATGGAGGTCCGGGCCTCGAAGAACTCACAGATCAGCGCGGCCAGCTCCGAATTGGTGAGGGCCATGGTCACTGCCCGATCGCGAAGGACGTGTAGCTGTCGCTGCCGGGGCCGCCCTCTTCGATGGCGCGCTGGGTCGGCGCGATGACGTACGGGTAGCCCATGGCCAGCAGCACGACGGCGTGCTCGTCGCAGCACCCCCGGCCCTCGATCTCCTCCCAGGACAGCAGCGTGCCCGTGTCGTCGCAGGCGAAGGCCATGGTCTCGGTGCCCATCAGGGTCTCGGTGGTGGACACGATGACGTGCTCGAGCACGTCCAGAACGCCGTTCTCGCGCTCGACGGTCAGCGGGGGTTCCAGGTGGTAGACGGCGGCGTGCCGCGTGCGGAACACACTGCCGTCGTCGTAGCGGGCGGGTACCTCTGCCCGGCGGGCGGTGGGCGTCACAGCCATGACATGTCCTTTCGTTGGGTGGTGCGCACACCATAGCACGGGGTGCGGGGGTTGTGTGGTAGTCTCGGCGCGGCGTCGGTAGCTCCGCGCCACGCGGCCCCGGGTCCCCCCTCATCGCCCGGGGCCGCACCCGTACCCGCAGCCGTCATATGCATGTATAGCCACTTACGCATATGAAAATGATTTTCAGTAATTTGCTTTTTGCCCTACCCTATGACTACGCTTCGGCTACGCCTCCGCGCGTAGCCGGAGAACGTAACCCCTCTACGGGTACGGGGGCGCGGGCGGGGGGAGAACGCACGTACCCCGTGCATCATGCCGTAGCTGTACGGCGTACGGACTACCCACATCGGCCATCTGCGCCATGGGATGGAGCGCCACTTGGCGCTCCCTCATAGCCGCACTGGCCCACGTGGAAGGTTGCGTCGAGGCGCGGGGACAAGTACCCTAGCCCGGAGGGCTGGGGTACATGGCACGGGTAGCTTGCCATGTGGCACCGTGCAATGTAGGCTGACCTGCATGAACACTACGAATTTCGACGGCAGCCCCTTCGACCGGGCAGAGCCGTTCACCCCGGTGCTGACGGGGGAGCTGTGGGACCTGACGCAACAGATTCTGCGGGCACAGGGGCGACAGCGATTCTTCAAGGACTGGGACACCGAACTGACGGGGCGCGTGGTGAGCCGCGCAGTGCCACCGAACGGCGTGATGCTGAACCCCCGTCCCGGTCGGCCCGAGCTGCGCTTGCAGGTGACCCGGATTCCCGCGCGGCGCACCCGGCGGCTGGACTACCGGCGGCTGCACACCGAGCGCACCGATCTGTACGAGCGGTTCGTCACGGAGACCACGCCGAACATCCCCCTGCGGCTGACGCTGCGCGCGGCCGAGCACATGACCAAGAGCCAGCAGTGGGACGCCATCCGGGGCGGTGCGTGGCAGGAGATGAACGCCACGCTCGGTGAGATGCGCGCCGAGAGCCTGAAATGGGTCAGTCTGAACGACATCGGCACGAAGCTGCGGGAGGTGCGTGATCGCGCCAAGACGGCGGCCAGCGTCGAGGAGAAGGCGCGGCGCGAACTGGCTGCGCGCATTCTGGAGCTGACGCACGGCCGGACCGATGTGGTGTTCCGCTGCGCGGAGGGTGACGGCAGGCTGTTCACCCCGGCCGCGCCGGTGACGCACAAGGCCGACCTGGACGCCGTGGAAGCCGACCCCGTGGCGCGGCTGTACGTCCGCAGCAGCGTGGTGAAGGAGACAACCCGGGTGTGGTTCCAGGCCGAAGCGCACGACCCCGAAGGGGACGCGGACCCGTTCGAGGGTGACTGACACGACGAAGGCCCCGGCAGCAATCCAGGAACACTACTAACTGGAGAACTCTGGCCGGGGCCTTCGTGGATCACGGTATCACATCCAGACCATGTGACGCAGTTCACACGCCAGCACACCTGGGTCACACACCCGCGAAACGGCGTATCGTCCAAGACAAAACACCATCTCATTGTGCTTAGGGTGGGCTTTATATGGAGCGGTTTCCGTCGGGTGCGCCGTACATGGGACCTGCGTTCAACTACGACGCGGTGAGCATGACGCAGGACGAGATGATTCAGCGGCTGGCGTACGGAAGGCCCCGGCCGATGCTGCGGGAGCGGCAGCAGATGACCAGCGAGTTCTTCGGGCGGCTGCTCAACCAGGTTGCGAACAGCCACGTGGCGCTCGTCAAGATCGTCGGCAGCCAGCGGTCGGCGTACCGGGCGGCGCGCACGCTGCGGGAGGAGCTGGCCGTGGAGCACTACGAGGTCGGCGTGCGGCAGGACCCCGACATTCCGAGAGACGACGAGTGGTTCGTGCTGGTCTACAACCGGGTGACCCGGCAGCTCCAGGAACCGGGCTACATGAAGTGGGCGACGCCCACCGAGGAATGGGTGTCCACACGGGAAGCCGCGTCGATACTGCGGTGCACCACCGACCACGCCCGCAAGCTGGCGCACAAGTTCGGCATCGAGACCCGGCGTGACGGCGGCCGGAATCAGGTGCTGATCCGCCAGCAGGATCTACCGCTGCTGGCCAACCGGCCACGAGCCCACAGGAAGGGGCGCACATGACCACCCTCCAGCAAGTGCTGGCGCACTGGCGCATCGCATACTGCACCGACCACATCGACTGTTCCGGCGACAGCGTGCGCTGTCTGGGGCATTGGGTACGGATGGAGGAGACCGATGACGATTCGTAGGCCGCTGGTCCTCAAGGACTACACCGAGTGGGACATGTCCACCCCGGAGGGCCGCACCAAGCTGAACGAGATGCGCGCCGCTGCGGTGCGCCTGCGCAACTACGGGCTCAGCGTGGACCTCATCGCGGACAAGTTGGGCACGTCGCCCCGGGACGCTGAGACCCTGATCGACAGTGCGCTGCGGGAAACCATGGACGAGTCCACCGAGGCCATGGTGGCGCGCCAGCAGGCCGTCCTCAACGACATGACGCGCGCGCTGTATCCGGGCATGTTGCAGGGCGACCCCAACAGTTCGGGCACGCTGCTCAAGGTGCTCGAGTACGGCGGCAAGCTGCACGGCCTGCCCAAGCAACAGCGCACCACCACGGCCGTCGACAAGGACGTGGCGGCGCTGGACATCGTGGCCGACATGGAAGCCATCGGGTACGCGCCCCCGCGTATCCCCGTCGAGGAGGACGAGACCCCGTGGTCGAACATCGACTGACCGAGTGCGACCACGAGGTGGAGGTGGCCAGCTGGGACGGGCACATCATCTGCGTCGACTGTGGCCACGTGCGCATCGCCCAGATCGACGTGGTGTCCCTGCCGGTGATCAGCGTGCGCCGGGGCGGTGGGCGGCCCATCGTCACCGACGTGGCCGACCTGGGACTGGTCGGCGTGCACAGCCCCGACGCCTGCGCGCCGCAGTACGCCTGCCCGATGCACCGGCCCACCGAGCACCACATGCGCGGCTGGGAGGTCGTCTGGCGGGCCGACAGGGGCATCCTGGAGCGCGTGTGCGCGCACGGCGTGGGCCACCCCGACCCCGACCAGTTCTCCTACTGGAAGGCGAACGGCATGGAGGCAGAGGCGGTGCACGGCTGTTGTGGCTGCTGCACCGGTGCCCCGAAGTACGGCATCTTCGCTGGTCAGGACACCATTTGACATTGCCCATGTAACCGGGTAATGTTCTCATCAACGGAAGCGAAGGCGGGCCGGAGTCAACCGGTTACCCTTCTGAATAAAGGCGAGAGTGGGTTCGAATCCCGCCACCTCCATTACGGGGGTGCAGGCGACGGCGTCACCGCGTAAACCCCGGACGGCATCTCACGCCTGTCCTTTGCTTCTGGAGTGAGCCGGAGTTGTTCGGTTACCTACAAACAGTTGACCCCGGGTTCGAATCCCGGTCGGCCCCGCAGGGGTCGGTGGCAGAGCGGCCTAATGCGACTGTCAACACCTTTCCGGGCAGCATCACCATGTTCACTCACACAGCTTTTGAACGAGCCGGAGCTATTCGGTTAACAGCAAAACTGCGGGTTCTGGGTTCAAATCCCGGCGCACCTTCGGGGCGTAGCTCAATCCGGTAGAGCAGCAGTCATTTCTCCGAGCAGCACAACCACGTTCGTTCTCAGATTTACGGAAAGTGTCCCGGTGGCGGGACGGAGCAGTCGGGTTAACTTCATTTGGGAAAATATCCCCGACCGCATTACATGACCGCCACCCCGCTTTCCTGGACAGGGCCGGAGCAATCCGGTTTTCCGTGCCAACCTACGGGACACCATCGCCCGCAGCCCATAGCTGCGCCAGCGGTGGAAACAGCCGCCGGGTCGCACTCCACGCCCTGTCCCCTCGCATTTCTGCGGGGCCGGAGCAGTACGGTTAACCATTTTCCCGTGGTCTACGTGGTCGGATGGCGCAAGCGCCGGGCGAACCACGTAACACTTCCGAGCTGCACACCACGTCTCGCACCTGCTGTACGAAACGGGCCGGAGCATTCCGGTTAACTTGGCATATCAATGGTTCGAATCCATTCGGGTGTTTCAGCAATGGAGCGCCTGATACTCCGGTTGCACACCATGTCCGTTTCGCGCACGACCTGCCCGCCGGTTCGAGGATCGGCGGGAAGTGAGGCCGGGGATTTCTCGCCGTAGGGTGAGGCCCCGGTCTTGCGCATTTCTTGCACAACGCACGGAATCCGTGCTAGCATTACCACTGTTCGGCACCCCGCCGAGCCGGAACACCACAAAGGAATCCACATGTCGGATGCACTCCGCAATATCAATCTCCGCGTCACCCCGCAGACCGAGAAGGCTCGCCCGGATCAGGTCATGAACAATGCGGGTGGCGCGGTTTTCGCTGTCACCCCGCTGACCCGCCTGCGCCGGTTCCTCACGCTGGGCACGGACGGCGGCACCTATTACGTGGGGCAGAATCGGCTGACCCGCGACAATGCCCAGGTCGTCATCGAGTTCGCCCAGACCGACCCGGCCACCCTGGTACGGGAGATCGTGGACATCTCGTCGGCGGGCCGCGCCCCCAAGAACGACCAGGCGCTGTTCGCGCTGGCGGCGTGTGCGGGTCTGGCCGACGAGGACGGTAAGCGAGCGGCGTTGGCCGCGCTGCCGCAGGTCGCCCGCACGGGCACGCACCTGTTCCAGTTCGCGGGCTACGTCGAGCAGTTCCGTGGCTGGGGCCGTGGCCTGCGCCGCGCGATCGGTAACTGGTACGTCACCCGGCCGGTGCCGGAGCTGGCCTATCAGGCGGCGAAGTACCAGAACCGCGAGGGCTGGACCCACCGCGACCTGCTGCGGCTGGCGCACCCCCACACCGACAATGCCGCGCGCAAGGAGCTGTTCTCCTGGATGTGCGGGCGGGACGCCGACCTCGCCGAGCTGCCCCTCATCGAGGCGTTCGTCAAGGCGCACGAGCCGGGCACCAACCTGCCCGAGCTGATCCTCAACACGCAGGGTCTCAGCTGGGAGATGCTGCCCAGCGAGCGCCTGAACGACGCCGACGTGTGGGCGGCGCTGCTGGCCAAGGGCGTGCCGCAGACCGCGCTGATGCGCCAGCTGCCCCGGCTCACCCGGCTGGGCATGCTGTCGCCCTTCGGTGAGCACCTCGACGGTGTGGTCGGCCAGCTGACCGACCCGAACCTCCTGCGCAGGGCGCGCGTTCACCCGATCAACGTGCTGGTCGCCCAGCGCACCTACGCGGGCGGGCGCAGCCTGCGCGGCGACAGCACCTGGAGCCCCGTGCCCCAGGTGACCGACGCGCTCGACGCGGCGTTCTACGCGGCCTTCGGCAACGTGGAGAGCACGGGCAAGCGGCACATGCTGGCGCTGGACGTCTCGGGCTCGATGACGGCGTCCATCAGCGGCATGCCCATCAGCTGCCGGGAGGCGTCGGCTGCGCTGGCGCTGGTCACGGCGGCCAAGGAGCCGCAGCACCAGATCGTCGGCTTCACGTCCAACCGCCGCCCCGCGCGGCGTGGATACGCCACCACCTACACCTCGCTGTACGGTCAGACCGCCCTGACGCCGCTGCGCATCAGCGCGCGCCAGCGGCTGGACGACGCCATCCGCGTGGTCAGTGGCCTGCCGTTCGGCGGTACGGATTGCGCGCTGCCCATCACCGAGGCGCTCAGGACCAAGACCGTGGTCGACGTGTTCACCGTCTACACCGACAGCGAGACCTGGGCGGGCAGCATCCACCCGTTCCAGGCGCTGCGGCAGTACCGCGAGCAGGTCAACCCGGCGGCCAAGCTGATCGTCGTCGGCATGACCAGCACGCGGTTCAGCATCGCCGACCCCAGCGACGCGGGCATGCTCGACATCGCCGGGTTCGATTCGGCCACGCCGAACCTGATCGCCGACTTTGCCCGTGGCGACCTCTGATTCACGCGCTGCACTGGCCCGGTCTCACCACCGGGCCAGTCTTGCGTGTGAGCAACAAGCCGACCGTGAACGGTCAGCACGGAATGCGCTCATCCGGGAGCTGCGCGCCAGCGACCCGGAACGCTGGTCGTACAGGGCGCTGGCCGCCGCTGTGGGCTGCTCGCCCGAACTGGTGGCCGCTGTGGTCACCGGCCGCTACCGCAAGGGATGACATGACCGACCTGTACCCGGAGCTGCGCGGCATGACCGTGCCCGCCGACGAGCTGATGGCCTACATCTACGAGCACCACGACCACCACGGCGAGCCTGACTACCTGCCGTTCGTGCTGTCGATTCCGCTGGAGCGCTGGCTGCGGCAACATGCGCGTAAGGCGTGACATAGCACGGATCACGTGCTAAGATGGTCCTACCAACTCACCATCACGGGAGGCATGTAGTGACCATCACCAGCGCGCGTGAGGCAGCCGAGTGGCTGCGTACGCGCATGATCCAGGCCATCAAGACCGGCATCTGGTCGGAAGACCCGCTGGAGCTGCGGGGGACGGTGGACCAGGCCCTCGCCGTTCTGACGGAACAGAACGGCGAACGTATGACGTTCACGCCGGTGCCCGAGACCGCCCCGCTGCTGATCAGCTTTCCCGACCTCGACGGCTACGAGGTCGCCTTCGACCCGAACCTGGTCATCGGGGTGCGCAGCGCGCTCAACAGCAAGTGCCGCTTCTCCATCGTCACGGTGCAGGGCGCACCCGGCGGCACCACCACGGTGTACCAGGTGCTGGAAGGCAGCGCGCTCGTCATCGACCGTGTGAACCTGGCGCGGCGGGGCGTGCTGGAACGCGTGCAAGTGGCCGTCGCCGAGCGCGAAGGCGAGGTCGCGTAGTGGCCACGTACACGCGGACCACCACGGTGCGCACCCGGCACGCCTGGCACGTGCCGGGGGCCACCTACGGCAGCCACGGGGCCGCCATCGAGGAGCTGTTCAAGGCCGTCAGCGCGGCGCGCGTGGCCTACACCGACATGCACGGGGCCGAGCCCTTCTACGACGACTGGCTGCGGGTGTACGCCGAGGACGACCGCATCACCCTGTTCTTCGACGTGGACGCGCCCGCGCAGCCGGTCACGCCGGTGCCGAAGGAAGGGTGGATCGTCACCAACGTCCACGGCACCTGCTACGGCTGCGACATCGGCTTCGCTGCTGGTACGTCGATGTTCGTCACCAACACCGACGACAACTTCGATCAGGTGTGCACGGACTGCTACCGCGCACGGGAAGGGAATGGACACCGTGTATGACCCCGCCGACGCCTGGGACCCGCCGTACATCACCGACGACTTGCCCACCGTGTGCGTCACCCACCTGCGGTTCGTCCCGTGCCGCAAGAGCGATCAGTTCTTCGCGCCCTGCTCGCTGTCCACGCACCCGGACGCCGTGGCGGCGGTGCGCAACTACCAGGAAGGCCGTGCCGATGCCTGACCCCTTCGCCCACCCCGGGGGAGACTCGGGTACCGAGTTCACCGCCGGGTTCGACGGGCACTGTGACGCCTGCGGGGCCCACATCGCCGAGGGCGAGACCATGTACGCGCAGGGTGGCCAGTACATCTGCGACGAGTGCCATGCCGAATGGAGGGAATGGACGTGACCTCCAGTGACCTGCCCGACCCGATGCTGGCGCGCGGCGACGCCTACGAGCAGGCCATCGCCGACGTGGTGACCCGTCTCGTGGCCGACGCCCAGAGCGCCCGGCGGCAGGCTCTGCTGTCGCCGCAGGGCTCGCCCAGCCATTCGGCGGGGCTGGCGCGCTACGACGCGCTGTCCCGCGCGGCGTTCAGCCTCACCACCGTGGTGGACAACGTCCGCCGCCTGTACCCGCGTCCGCCCACCCCGAAGGAGGCACCCGATGCCTGAGGCCCTGTCCGCGTTCGCGCGCAAGCGGCTCCAGCAGTTCGCAGACGAACTGCTGGGCGGCGTGATCACCCTGCGGTTGCACCGTGGTGAGCCCGGTGCCGACTATCAGAACAACGTGGTGGCCCTGGAGACTCGGGTTACGCGGGAGACCTTCGCCGACGAGGAAGGTCTCACCTTCTACGCCGACCGCCACGGCGTCTACTGCGTGTCCGTGTGGAGCGACGGGTGTCCGATCAGCCTGCTGGTCCTGGACGAAGTGCACCAGAACATCACGGCGGTGATGAAGCCCGGCGACACCATCACCATCACGTCGTTTCCGTGTATGCGCATGCATCCGGGGGCGTCATGATCTGGGTTCTCACCGCGCTGACCATCACGAACTGCATCAACCTGCTGATCGGCGTCACCCTCCTGCGCTGGGTGTCCGAGATCGGAACCGAGCACTCCCAGCACTGGCTGGTCACCATCAAGATGTACGAACTGGTCGCCTACCGCATCGCACCCCGCCTCGAAGGGAAGACCCGCTGAACTACGACCGCGAGTGGCGCAGCACGGATCACGTGTGATATGCTGTAGGCGTCTCGGGTTACCGACCTCTCGTCACTGCCCTTCGGGGTGTACGTACGAAGAAAATCCAGACCGTCCTGAATGTCGGAATAGGGACGGAGCCGCTCACCGGGGCCTGATCCCCCTGACGGTGAGAGCAGCAATTCCAAAGGATCAACCGAAGGCCCCCGATTCGCTTCGTCACGACGGGGGCCTTCGGCCTATGGTCTGTAGCTCAAGTGGTAGAGCAGCCGTCTCCAAAGCGGCGGGTTCCGGGTTCGAGTCCTGGCAGGCCAGCATCGCCAGACTGGTCGGGCACCTGTACACCGCACGGGTTGCGGCTATTCTTCGGATATGGAATCCGAACTCGTACATCTCACCCCCGCGTCCGTCGCGCTGTACCACAAGAACCCCCGGCTCGGTAACGTCAAGGCCATCGCCGACAGTCTGCGCGCCCATGGGCAGTACAAGCCGGTGGTGGTCAACCGGGGCACGCACACCGGCCGCCCGATGGAAGTGCTGGCGGGCAACCACACGGTCAAGGCGTTCCGGGACCTGCGGGAGGCCGAGCCTGACAACCCGGCGTGGGGGATGCTGGCCGCGTACGTGATCGACGTCGACGACGACCGCGCCGCCCGCATCGTCCTGGTGGACAACCGCTCCCCCGAGCTGGGCGGGTACGACAACGTCGTCCTGAGCGAACTCCTGGGCGATCTGGGGGATCTGACCGGCACCGGCTACACCGAGGACGACCTGTCCGACCTGATGGCGGGCATCGAGGAGATGGTCGGCGGCCCCGAAGACGGTCTGATCAACAACGTGGACATCGGTGACAAGGCCGAGCGCTACTCCGACGTGTCCACCCGCGTGGTCGTGCTGCAATACCCCATCAACCAGTTCATCTGGATGCAGAACAAACTCGGTGAGTTCCGCAAGGAACACGAGCTGGAGACCAACTCCGACGCCATCAAGCTGCTGATCGAGCAGTGGTGTGGTGAGACCGCGCCGGAGCCCTCCGAGGACACCGAGGAGGATCATGACGCCGACGCCTGAGCGGCTGACACTGCCGCGCGTGCTGGACTACGACACCGCCGAGCAGATGAACGGGCAGCGGGTGCCTGCGCTGGTGCCTACGCTGCCCACCGGGCGCACGGGCGCGTACGTCGTGCACGACGCCGACACCGGCGCGCCCGTGCTGGCGGTGTTCCCCCTGGAGCAGGCAGCGGCTTTCCGCCGGGCGGTACTCCAGATCGAGATCGCCAGCGTGGGTCGGGCCAACAACTACGCCAGCCGCAGCCGGACGTTCGGCTACCGCCCCCGTAGGGCCACGCACTTCCGGGAGAGCTGCGGCATCACCAGCCTGGCCAACGAGCAGCCCGGCATCGAGCGGCTGCTGGAGGCGTACGCCGATCAGTTCTCCGGGATGCTGGACGTCATCGACCCGACCATCGCTCCGGCGGACACGGCGCGCTTGGCCGAGGTCCGCACCGAGTGGCGCTTCGGCGAGGCCAAGCTCTGGACGAGCGGCGTCGTCAACGACACGGCGCAGCTGCCCTACCACCGCGACCGGTTCAACTTCTCCACCTGGAGCGCCATGCCGGTGGTGCGCCGGGGCGTGCGCGGCGGGCACCTGCACCTGCCGGAGTACGACGCCGTGCTGCCCTGTGCCGACAGCACCGTGATCCTGTTCCCCGGCGAGCGGCTGCTCCACGGCGTCACCCCGCTGGAGCGGGTCAAGGCGGGCGAGGGCTACCGCATCAGCGTGGTGTACTACGCGCTCAAGGGCATGAAGACCTGCCTGGAGTACGCGCAAGAGCTGGCACAAGGGGCCGTCGCGCGCACCGCGCGGGAGGCTGACATGGCTGCCCGGCTGGCTGCCGGAGACACGGCGATTCCGGGATCATTGGAAAACCCCCACAAGGGCAAGGCGCACCGCGCCGGGGGTGCCCGCGAAAACTCGACCTGGAGCAAGCCGATATGACCTACCAGGTGGCTGTGCCCACGTTCAACCGGCCGGACGTGCTCGCCCGGCGCACGCTGTCCACGCTGGCCAACGGCGGCGTTCCGCCCCGGCAGGTCACCGTGGTGGCCAGCGGGCACGACCCACAGCTGGACGGCACCATCCAGACGGCGAAGGAGTTCGGCGTCCAGTACATCGTGCTCCCCAGCAAGGGCATCCACGCGGTCCGGCAGGACATCATCAGGCTGGTGTACCCGGCCGGTACCCGCCTGCTCCAGATGGACGACGACGTGCACCAGTTGGAGCAGGTGCACGGCAAGAAGTTGTTTCCCGTGCGCAACCTGAACGCCTTCATCCGGGAGGGCTTCCGCCGGACGGAGGCCGCTGGGCTGCATGCGTGGGGCGTCGCGCCGGTGCCGAACCACTTCTTCCTCACCGAGAACCGCTGGACCGAGGGGCTGCGGTTCCTGATCGGCACGTTCATCGGGCAGATCACCCGGCCGGGGCACCCCGTCCACGACATGACCGTCACCCTGAAAGAGGACTACGAAGCCAGCCTGCGGCACTACTGGTACGACGGTGCCGTTCTGCGGGCGGACGGCGTGGCCGTCAAGGCGGATCACTACACCCCCGGCGGGGTGGCGGCGTACCGCAGCCACGCGGCGGAAGAGGCTGCGGTCCAGCAGCTGCTGGCCGCGTGGCCGGGCCTGGTCCGGCGGAACCCCCGGCGCAAAACCCCCGAAGTCGTCCTGGCGGTGCGCAAGCGCCACGGCGGGCACCCGCATCTACCCCACGAGGAGTCCTGATGATCGACGTATTCATGCTGCCCGGCACCGGCTGGCCGCACGGCGGTGACGGCGTGACGGAAGACTTCCTGGCGCGGCTGGACACGCGGCGCTTCCGGCCGGTGATCGTGCCCTACCCGGCGGAATTCGGGCAGCGCATGTCGTACCGGGAATCGGTGGAGATGGGCAAGACCGCCCTGCGCGAAGCCGTGCGCGCGACGCCGAACCTCGCCGTCATCGGCGGCTACAGTCAGGGCGCGGTAATCGCGGGCGACCTCGCCGCCGAGATCGGCGACGGCCTGCACCCGGAACTCGAGCTGGCGGGTGTGGCGCTCATCGCCGATGGTGCGCGCCCGGTCGGTGGGCGCATCCGCACCGCGCCGACCGAGGGATACGGCATTCTGGGGGAGCGGCACATCAACGACGAGGACTTCCCTGTGTGGTGGGCAGCGGCCATCGGTGACCCCATCACCGCGTTGCCGGTGGGCAACCCGCTGCGTACGCTGCCGCCCATCGTGGAGTGGATGTCCGTCCGCACCCCGAACGACGTGCTGCTGTGGGGCAGCAAGGTGCTCGACGCGGTGGTCACCCGGCGGTTTCAGCCGTGGTGGAACCCGGCCAACTGGCGGACCTGGAACGGGGCGCTGGCCTACGCGCGGGGGTACTTGTTCGACGGGCGACACGGTGCGGCCTACATCAACGAGGGTCTGAACCAGGCCCTTGCGGACGCGGTGAATTCGATCGAGGAGTAGCGCTATGACCAGTTTGGAACAGATCCGTTCCACAATCGAGGAGTGGGAGCATCCCCGGATCGCCGCCGTCATGGCGCGCATCCGAGCAGAGCGTGCCCGGCAGGCGGTCCAGCGCGCAGCCCAGCACCCAGCGGACCTGGCCAAGCTGTGCACGCCGACCTACACCATCACTCCAGCGGTGGAAATGGTGTCCCGCGCGGTGGAGCAAGTACTGCGCGGGCGCGGGCGGAACTTGCTGGTCACCGCGCCGCCGCAGGAGTTCAAGTCCTACCTCTGCGCGGTGTGGACGCCCCTGCGCGCGCTCCAGCTGCACCCGGAGTGGCGCATCATGCTGCTCACCTACGCGGACGGCCTGGCCGAAGAACATTCCGGCCTGGCGAAGGCGTTCATCGAGGAGTTCGGCACCGGCGCGGTGGACGCCCTCACCGGTGCGCCGCTGGTGGACCGGCTGGGCTATCAGCTTCATCCGGCCAAGAGCGCGACGGCCAACTGGCGCATCATGGAGGGCGGCGGTCTGGTGGCAGCGGGCCGCGACGCCAGCATCACCGGCCGCCGGGCCGACCTACTGATCATCGACGATCCCTACAAGAACATGCAGGAGGCCGACAGCGCGGCCATCCGGCACAAGGTGGATACGTGGTACCGGTCTGTCGCGCGGACCCGTCTCGCGCCGGGCGCGTCCACCATCCTGATCCAGACCCGGTGGCACCCGGACGACCTCGCGGCGACCATCCTCAAGGAGCAGCGCGCGCTACCGGCGGAACAGCGCACCTGGCGCTACCTGAGCATTCCGGCGGTACGGCACCGCGACCTGCCCGACGCCCTGGGCCGTGAGCACGGTACGCCGTTGGAGAGTGCGCGCGGACGTACCGCCGCCGACTGGGAAGAGATCGAGCGCAGCGTGGGCAAGCGCGTGTGGAACGCGCTGTTCCAGGGCAGCCCCATCGTGCCGGAGGGCGGCCTGTTCTCGGGGCAGTGGTTCGATGACCACCGCGTAGCCGAGATGCCCGATCGGACGCTGGTCCGCATCGTCGCGGTGGACCCGGCCGAGTCCGGCGAAGGTGACGAGGCAGGCGTGATCGGTGCGGCCTTGCTGGCGGACGGCCGGGTGCTGCTGACGCACGACCGATCCGCGCAGATGACGTCCGACCAGTGGGCGGCGGCAGCGGTGGACCTCGCCCTCGAGACCTGGGCTACCGACATCGTGGTGGAGGCGTACACCGCTGGGCTGACGTACATCAACGTGGTCAAGCGGAACATCTTGGACAGGCTGTGGATCAGTCCTGGTGTCCCCCGGCCCGGTCTGTCCCCGCAGGTGCGCGCCCACCTGGAGCAGCTGCTCTACCGGGTACGCAAGTGGTACGAGACCGGCGACGCGGTGGCTCGCAGCGGCATGCTCCGGCAGGCCGTGGAGACGGGCACCTGCGCTGTTCTGGGGGAAGAACTGTCCGTCATGGAGTCGCAGGCACGGCAGTGGCAAGTCGGGCAGCACCAGCCCGACCGTGTGGCCGCGTCGGTGATTGCCCACGACCACCTCGCCAAGGTGCGGGGCAACGTGGCCACGCTGGCTACCCCGGCCGCCGAAAGCACCCGGCAAGCCCCCGCGTGGCTGGCCCGTAAGGTCGGCTGACAAGGGAAGGCCCCGGACGCGGCGGCTGTGGGTATGGCCGCGTCCGGGGCTGGCTGCGATATTAGCGAGGTTGGAAGGTCTGCGTACTGATGACGATGACCCCGGGAACGTCGTACAGCATCACGCTGTCTGCGGTGCTGTTGCCGAGTTCCACCTTGTGGTCGCCGTAGTACTCGACCATGCGCCTCAGGCTGGCGATCAGTTCTGAGGCCATCATCACCGGGCACCCCAGTACAGCTCGTCCAGCACGTAGGGCAGCGGGTCGGGGATGGTGCGCACGGTGCCTTCCGGTGCCACCAGCGCCGGAGCCGGGCGGATCGGGTCGATGGGCAGCACGCCCAGCAGCAACGCCAACAGGATGTCGATCATGCGCGGAGTCCTTCCAAGAGCGTCTGGTGCTCGACGGGATCGAGCACGCCTACGTTGATGAGTTCGCCCACCAGCGCGCCGGGGAACTTGATGCCGTCTTCCAGAGCCATGCGGAACACCATGTCCAGGATGGCGAACCACGGCCGATCCGCACCGAACAGCCCGTAGTCGAGTTCCATCCACTCGGAGTCTTCGACGTCGTTGACGGGGACACCCAGAATCTGGAAGGCGGCATCGCCGACGCCCATGGAGTCGTCGGGATCGCTATGCCCGGGAGGCATGACGTGGACGTTGTTGATCCAATTCCACCCCGCCAGCTGGGTAATCCACCCCGCTACACAGTGCGTGGTGCCGCACTTCCAGACGGTCTGGTCGTAGTCCTCGGGATGCTCCACGATGTGGACCAGGGCATTGATCAGCGGCGGCCAGTTACTGATCGGGGACATCGTCGGCCTCCTCGGTCTTGACGCTGACGGGCACCTGCGTGTCGCCCACGGTGATGTCTCCGGCGTCGGTGTACTGCGCGGCGGCCCTCTCGGCTGCCGCCCACTGGCGATACGCCTGGGACTTCAAACGGTCTACGGTGATGGCCGCCTCGGCGTCCACCTCTGCCTGTCGCGTGCGCGCCGTGGTGAGAATGAACGTGGCCGTCTGGTGCAGGTATTCGGCCAGCCGGTTCAGCTCGGCCATGCTGGCGTCGGCGTCGGGGAGCACCGGCAGGTTCTGCACGTGCTGCCCCGGCATGATGTACACCGACATCCAGGTCATCCGGGCGGAATCGAACACCGACACGACGGCGCTGTTGTAGCGGCGGTTCTCGGCGTTGCTGATGATCTCGACTTCGCCGGGGAAGCCGTCCACCACGCAGCCCGCACGGATGACCCAGCCACGGTGATCGCGGTGGATGTCGTTCGGCGTGACGGTGGGGGTCAGGGGATGCGTGTTCACAGCATGTCCTTCGGGTAGTCGGCGCGTTCCTGGGCCACGAAGTCTTCGTAGCTGACCATGGCCTGCCAGCTGCTGCGGTTGTTCTCGCGGCCCTCCTCGGCGAACCCGACCTGGCGGCGCGCGGCGTCCACCACGATGACGGGGTACTCCCCACGCGTCCGCGTGGTGCCGATGCCGCCGCCGGTCTCCGAGTCCCGGACGTCCTTGAATACCTGATCCACCAGAATGCGCAGCAGGTACGACTCATCGCTCCAGCGCCGTTGCGCCATGTCGGCCTTGAGTGCCGCCCGCAGCATCTCCGGCCACTCGCTACCGTTCCAGTGCGTGTACAGGTAGATGCCGATGGTGTCGTCGGTGATGGAGTCACGGTCTACGAAGTAGATGTTGGCGCGGTCTCCCATGGTGGTGTCCTTTCGGTTGATGGTGTGTGCGTGGGGCGTGGAGGAATCGAACCTCCGCCTGCTGGGGAGTAGCAGGCCCATCGTCCAGTCGGACGCCCCGGGTGGCCGGAGCCCGTAGGCCCCGGCCGGGTGGATCAGCGCATGCGGCGCAGAACCTCGGCGCGGATCACCTGCATCTGCTCGTCGTTTTCGCCGTATTTGTTCTGGCGTGCGATGTGCGCCAAGGAGTCCAGCAGCGATTCCGCCGACCACTCCGCGATGCGGGCGGCGTAGCGCTCGGCCTGCGCGGAGAGGGCCGGGGCGGTGGAGTTCGACATTTCGTGTCCTTTCGGTTGGTGTGAGATCACCTTAGCACGTGTTCCGTGCCTTATGCAACCCCGTCAGTGCAGCACGTTCAGGATGTCGAACAAGAGGGTGTTGTCGGGGCGGGTGTCGACGGTGACGTCGGGCGGCAGCATGCCCAGGTATTCGCCCACGGATTCGACGCTGCCGCCTCTGCCTGACGGAGGCACTTCCCACTCCATATCCAGATACAGGCGGGCGTATTTCCGCCGTATACCTATCCACCGGCCGATGCCGTCCGTGCCCGCCCCGGCGTACACCGCCACGGTGAAGTTCCGTGCGCGCACCCGGTGGATGGCCCCCAACGCATGCGCGCTCACGCGGCGTCCACCATGGCGCGCAGCACCGCGAACACATCCGGGTGCATCACCAATTCCACGCCGTCCAGCGCCACGACCACACGATCCGTCGCGGTGTGCGTGGTCACCCGCAGCACGTGGCCGGGGCACGGGCGCGCACCGTGGGGCGCGCCGCAGAAGGCAACGCGTGTCTGTGCCCAGGACATCAGCGAACACCGACCCGCTCTGCCCTCAGCGTGTTACCGGCGTAGTCGCCGATGCGGTACACGTGGCTTTCCCGGCCTGCGCGGGCCAGCGCCAGCCAGTTGCCGGGGTATCCGTCCAGGATTTCCAGCGTGTCGTAGAACTCGTATTCCATGCCCGGAATCTGGTGCGGGCGGGGGATGATCGTTCCCGGCATCAGCAGCAGCCGGGCCGGGTAGGCAGTGTTGTCCATAGGGGTGTCCTTTCGTGGTGGTTTGGGTGAGCTGTGCCGTGGCGGTTGCGCCACCCCCTGGAGTGACGGCCACGGCACCACCGCCCGGCCAGGGCTCCCGCGATGCCCTTGCGGGGCCAGCGGTGGGGCGGTGTGCTCGATGTGACCATCATTGCACGGATTGCGTGCGAATGCAAGAAGGAAACCGCAGGTCAACCGTACCAACGGGTTTGTTTCCGCTGGGTGTTGGTAATGCACGGATTGCGTGCTAAGGTGGTCACACCACCAACAGAGAGGACATCCCATGGCACAGCGAGGCTTCACCGTAGGCGACACCGTCCAGCTGCCCGGACGCTTCCAGCGCGGCGTCGTGACGCACGTCGGCAAGGGCGAGTTCACGGGGTACTACACCGTCAAGATGCAGGACGGCACTACCCGTGAGGCGCGGTTCGGCAGCATGATCCGCGTCGTCTACGCATAGTCCGGGCTGGGGCCGCCTCGCCGGGCGGCCCCACGTCTCCACACCCACCAACAGAGAGGACACCCCCATGGCCATCGAGCCACCCCCGGAACCGTCTGGTGACATGACGGTGCGCGTCCAGTGCGACCACTGCAATACCGTCTACCACTTCACCTTCACGCGCCCCGACACGCTGCTCAGTAGCGAGGCTACGAACCTGCACCTCCTCGCCAAGGACTGGGCCGTGTACGGCTACGGTCTGCGCCACCGCTGCCCTGACTGTCAGGTGACGAAATGAGCTACGAGGACAACTACCACAACGGCATTCGCATCAAGACGGACTTCAAGGAGAACGGCTTCGGCATCGACCCGGAGGGCTGTGGCTGCACCGACTGCCTGGTGGGCAACGCGTTCAATGAGGAGTTCCACGATTTCAAGATCGAGGAGGCGATCCGCCAGGGCCGGACGCTGTACAACCGGACAGGCCACGAGGTCATTTTGCCGAACGGCTACCGGCTGGAAGACGGCGCAGCATGGCGTCCGAGTCCGCCGCGCGCCCACCACTGCCCGTCCTGTACCTGCACCGCGTTCTGACCCCCAATCGCCCCGCCCTCACCGGCGGGGCGATTGGTGCGTCTACCAGGGGAAACTGAATCGTTAGTTTCGCTACGTATAGGTTCCAGACAGGGGGTTGCACAACGCACGGAACCCGTGCTAAGGTGGTCACACCACCAACCGCAAGGAGCACACCATGTACGCCAACCTCCCCCTCGCCCCCGGCCACATCGTCGTCATCGACCACTACTTCGGCCTGCACTCGCATGCGATGGTGTACGTCTTCGACGACGAGGTCGATGCAGCAGCGTCGCTGGCCATCTCGGTCGCCGAGATAGCGCACATGGACACCCTGGACCCCATGGAAATCGAGCTGGACTACGACGGCACAGTCATGGAGAGCACCGGGCTGTTCGTCAGCTGACGCGCAGCACCTGCGGCCCCGCTACGGCGGGGCCGTTCGTGTTTGTGCAGGTCACATCATATGCATGTATAGCCATGTGTGCATATGGCCTCATATCCCCTGGTCAAGACGATTTTTCAGAAAGGGGTTGCACAAAGCACGGAACCCGTGCTAAGGTTGTGTCAACACCAACCAAGAGGAGCACAAAATGTTCACCACCGTCGCCTTCCGCAACAGCAAGTCCATCCACCTCGCGGCCGAGGGCACCAAGACCATCTGCGGCTCCGAGACCTACCGCACCGCCGGTAGCTGCATCACCAAGACCCGCAAGGCCAGCAAGGTCACCGGCGAGGTCACCTGCAAGCGCTGCGCCAAGATCGCCGCCCAGTCCGCCCCGGCCGAGGCCCCGGCCCCCGCCCCCGAGGCCCCCGCCGCCCGCGAACTCAAGGTCTTCTACATCCCCTCCAAGCGCACCCACACAGCCGCCAACCGCGCCGCCCTCAAGGCGGCGGGCATCCTCTGACCCACTCCCCCGGCGGGGCCTACGGGCCCCGCCGGGTCTTTGCCCACATCGTTAGTGCCCGGTGCTAACGATTTCGACACCCAGCCACGCTTGCACAACGCACGGACTACGTGCTAAGCTGATGTCACCACCAACCGAGAGGAGCCGACAATGGCTATCAATGACGACACCTTCACCACACTGGGGCTTCTGTGGGCTGAGGGCCAGCAGGAGGTCTTCGCCGCGCAGACCCGCCACATGGACCGGATGACCAACATCCTGGAGCACGTGGAGGAGGGCGGGATGACCGAGGCGGACGCGCATAACGCGGCGCGGCGCAGCTACCGCCTGCTGAACGATCGGCGGGAGTTCCTGTCCCGGTACTACGCCCAGAAAATGTCCGACGAGCTGGCGCTCTGGCTGTTCTGACCCGCAGCAACAGCGACCCCCGGCCGGTGAGCCGGGGGTCGTTTTCGTCGTGGCTTGCACAACGCACGGACACCGTGCTAAGGTGGTCACACCACCAACCGCAAGGAGTTCAAATGTCCGACACCACCGCCCCTCAGGTCATCGACCAGTTCGCCGCCGCCTTCGAGACCGCCCGGCAGCGGTTCGCCGACGCGACCAAGGTCAGCGGCTACGCGGCCCACGAGCTGTTCACCGAAGCCGCTGCCGGTTTCGAGCTGGCCGCCACCTTCACTCGCGACACAGTCCAGCGGACGAAGGCTCACCGGTACGCCCGGTCGGCCTACCGCAACGCCGCAGATGCGTGGTCCTTCGGAGCCTGACCCACAGAACAGCCCCTGACCTCCGGGTCAGGGGCTTTCTTGTATGCGAGGAATGATTACTTACCGGTGCTAACGATTCTGGTTACGACCCGCTCGCGTGCACTCCCAGGAAGTCCCCGGCGAGCAGCGGACGGAGGGCGCGCCAGTCATCCGCGTTCGCCCACGCGCAGAGGGGGTGCTTCACCGCGCCGTCGGGCAGCGGGCCGAGGAGGTCGTGGCAGATGGGGCACTTCATGGCTGTGGTCCCTTTCGAGGAGGCGGTGGAGTATGACGTCCCGCTGCCGCTCCAGCGCGGCTATGCGCGCCTGCGCAGCGGCTAGGTCCGTAGCGGCGGCCACGCCGTCCAGGTGCGCCAGCGCGGCTACGGCATCCACCTGCGCGCGCAGGCGCTGGCAGTGCGCGGCGACCTGCGTCATCGGCTCTGCCTTGATCTGCTGGATCAGCCGGAGGGAGCACCGCAGGCGTTCGGCGATGCTGGCCACCGTCCAGCCCTGGGTGGTGAGAAACGCGACCACCCACGCACGGTCGGGGCCGGACAGGTCGGAGATGGGCACCGGCCGATGTTGCACCGCGTACACCAGCCCTTCGTCTGGCTCCCAGCGTTCCTCACCGGTGGTCACACGAACCACGTCCGCTTCGGGCCGAAGTGCCGCTCCATGTGCTTGACGGCTTCCGCCTCCAGTCGGTCCTGCGGGACCGTCCACGTCCTGTGAGGACCCCCGACGTACCAACTCGTCACTTGTACCCAGTCGCAGTCTTCACGGTCCTTGAGCGGACAGTGGCGGACCAAATGGGGGCGCTTCTCAAGGGCCATCGGGTGTCTCCTCTACGGGGGTGCCGTGGAATCCGCTGCGCAGCAGTGCGTTCGCCACCTCCGTGGCGACGATCTGAGTGCGCAGCCACGGGTACACGCGGCCACGCAGGCGCTGCTCGACCACGCGCGCCATGGCGTCGCGGTCGCGTTCGATGTGGATGCGCAGGGTCATCAGGTGGTCGGCGGCGGCCAAGTAGCCGGGGTGATCCATGCGTTCCTGGTGCTCTTCCTTGGTCATGTCGCGCCAGTGTCCGGCTGCGTCCCAGACCGCGATGCCGCCGCAGTAGATGCAGAACAGCATGTCACCGGGCGCGGGGAGCTTCGGCATCGACGTGTGCGCGCCGCAGTGGGCGCAGGCGAGGTTCATGGGCGGGTCTCCTTGTGAGGGTGTTACCCCAGTCACATCGACAGGGTACGACAGCGCGGGCCTCGTGTGCGTGAGACCCGCGCTACGTGCGTTAGATGTGATAGTCGACCAGGACGAACCATGCGTTGTCGGAGGCGGCATCCACGAGCCTGCGGTACTCCGCTTGCCACACTTCGGCCTGCTTGTCGCCGCTGGACGTGCCGAACCAGCCCATCAGCCCCTTCTCGTGCCACTCGCCGTCCTGATCCAGGAGGGCGAACGTGGCCGGGTACAGGTCCGGGTGGTCGAAGTCGATGTCGCACTTGCGGGCCACGTCGGTCCACTCGCCCGGCCGGGCTGCGCGCTCGTCCACGTACTTGCGATCCGCTGCCCCGGCACCCGGCCGGACGCTCTCCGAGACCTGCGCGAAGGCGGCGACTGCGTCGTAGGTCATCTCCGGCGCGGTCACCTCCAGGACGGGCCAGTAGTTGGCCCAGCGGCCACCGATGACCCACCAGTCCCACTTGGAGTCGGGGTTGCGCTCGCTGTAGACCTCGCCCTCCGGGCCGATGTCTTCGGCGTCGTACCAGCGAATGGCCTCCTGGTACACCTCCTCGTCGGTCCAATTCAGCCGGGCGGGGAAGCCGCCGTCTTCGGCCGTGCCGCTGATGTACGCCAGATGCGCGTAGTTGTGGCAGCGCTCGGCGTAGGCGATCGGGTCCGCCAGATACTCCGCATACCGCTCGGTGCGGTACTCCTCGATCTCGGCGCGTTCCTCGGCGATCAGTTCGGACTTCGTGGCCTTGACGTAGCGGTCTACCTCCAGGTTCTCGTCGTAGCGCGCCATCACGGCGGCGAGCGCATCCTCGAGTTCTTCCTTGGCCAGCGTGCCGTCCAAGATGACGGTGAGGGTGGCGTGACTCATGGGGTGTTCCTCTCGTGGTCGGGGGTACTGCCATTAAAGCACGGATACCGTGCAAAGCACAACCCCCGGGGCCGAAGCCCCGGGGGTTGTGGAAGTTCAGTCCTGGACGAGGACGATCACGTCGGTGGGTGCCAGCTGGAACTCGCGCTTATCACCGGTCGTGTTGTTACGGCCGGTGACCCACACCGTGACAGCGTGGTCGGTGCCGTAGCTGTCGATGACGACGTGGTGGACCACTTCGCGCAGCTCGCCTATCACGAGAATCTCCAGGGCGGTCGTCTCCTCCGTGTAGGCGAAGTGCACCAGCCGGTCGACGTGGTTGCTGCTCAGGTCGGCAGCGGTCAGGGCCTCGGTGACGGGGCCGTAGACGGTGGCGGTGGTGTTGAGGTAGTGCATTTGGGGGTCCTTTCGGTTGGTGGTGTAACCACCTTAGCACGTATTCCGTGCGTTGTGCAACCCCTAGGTCCGATCGGTGTAAATCAGCAGGAAGGCCACGCTGTTCGGGCTTGCGCCGTCGTGGCCGTCCAGCCGCAGCAGGCGTTCCTCGCCGGGCGTGATGCTGTCGGTCTGGAGCAGTTCCGCCGCGCGCTCTACGAGCAGGCGGGCATCCTGCACGGTGCGCGCCGACATGCGCAGGCTGAACCCCTTCACAGCCAGTCCCCTTCCTCCGGCGTGGTGTGCGGCACCAGATCGGCAGGGTTGCCGACCCACAGTCCGTAGCGTGCGTCTTCCCGGTAGACGACCCAGTCGGGCGCGACGTGGATGACCAGTCGAGGCCCGTAGCTGCTGCTACCGAACTCGCCGCCGCAGAACCCGTAGATGACGTCGCCGACTTTGAGCTGGCGTTCGTGGCACGTGCAATCGCACATGGTGTTCTCCTCGCGTGAAAGGGCGGCGGGGCCGGAGCCCCGCCGCCGGGCGGATCAGACGGACAGCAGCTCGAAGGCGCGTTGCTTGAGTTCGGCGTACGAGCCCATCAGGGCACCGGTGGCCGGGGCACCGAACACGCCGTTCTTGATCTCCATGCGGTGGTCGACGTACTCGGTCACCGCGTTGTACAGGCCGTACCGCGTGTCCTGGAGACCGTTCTGGGTCGGCAGGCGCAGCCCCTGGAGGACCGCCTGCGCGTGCTCTTCGCGACGGTTCTGGGCGCGCTCGGTGGGCGCGCCGTCCACGTCGAACAGCTGCCGGGCGAACACCTCCGCACGCTCCGGGTCCAGTTCGGCGTCGATCATCTTGGCGACCTCCTGACTGAACGCATCGGCGTGGGCGAACACCACCTTGAGCGACTGCCGCGCCTCCTCCAGCGCGTTGAGCGCGTTGGCGGTGTGGCGGGCCGACCAGGTGGACTTCGCGCCGGAGATGGCGGCCGACTGCGTGTTGCGGCACACCACGCGGATCGGCGTGGTGATGACCTTGAACGCGCCGCAGGCGGTGTGGTTGTTCATCGCGGCGAAGTACAGGTCGGTCTCGTCCACGGTGCCGTCCGGCAAGGTGAAGTTCATGTAGCCGGGGATGCGCATCGTCACGAAGGTCTCGCGGCCACCGGCCAGCGCACCGGCCGTCTCGAAGTGCGCGCCGCTCTCGTCCACCAGGGCGTTCAGGAATGCGGTGGAGTCCTCGTTCTGGATGACCTGATAGTTGGTGCCGACGACACCCAGGTAGTCGGTGTTCCCGGTGACAGGGTTCGTGCGCACGGTGGCGAACTTGTCCGCGATCTGGACGGGGAAACCGTCGTCGCCTTCGGTCCAGAGGCGGTGCTTGCGGACGTTCCAGTTGGCCAGCTGCGCCTCTGCCAGCACCTCGTCGGCGGTCATCAGGTGGTTGACCTGCTGCCCCAGTTGGTGCCAAGCGTCGTTCCGCGAATCCGCGAAGGAGTAGACACCGTTCGTGTTGTCGAGATCGTGGCCCATGATAGGTCCTTTCGGGTGGTGGCTTTCCGGTTGGTGTGAATTCACAGTAGCACGGGACACGTGCTAAATGCAACTCGTCCAGGATCATTGCTTTAGCACGGAAACCGTGCCATCCTGGACGCCTGGCCTGCCACAACAATGGGCGGGCATTACATGAAGGGGCCGACGTGAGCCGTCGATCGCTCTACTTCCGGTGGGTCCGCTTGTCGCGCTACAGCGTGCTCTACCCGCTGTTCTGGTGCGGAGCCTGTCTGGCTGCGATGTGCATTCTGGGGTGGTTGATGACTCCTAGTTGACACAACCCACGGCTTCCGTGCTAAGGTAGTGGCACACACCAACCAAGGAGGAACCAAATGCCCGTCGAAATCCCGGTCGCCGCCCTCACCGCCAGCATCGAGCTGCGTGTCGAGTTCATCGAGCGGTTCTTGGACACCTACGCGGCGAAGCACAGTTACGGCGACCTGACCGAAAAGTCGCTCCCGGAGTTGGTCGAGGTCTTCGACATGGAACTCCAGGACGCGAAGGCGCAGTGGCCGACCATCGACCTGGATGCCGAGTGGTCCGAGATGGACAGCTGGCTGTCCGATCGCGGCATCCCCACCTGGTGACCAGCAAACCGCTCGACGCCCTCCAGGTGGGCGACATCGCCTTCCTGGAGGGGTGCGGCATCGTCCGGGTCCTGGCCCTGGAGCACTTCACCGACTGGGTGGAGGTCGCCTGGGACAGGGAGACAACCGGCGTAACGCGCCGCTGCGATCACGCGGAACTGGGAATCTGGTCCGCGTTCTACGTCGACTACCCCGACGTTCCCATCTTCGACAAGGAGACCTAGTCGTGTTCACCCCCAAGCACCACCGCATGTTCCAGGCGTGGGAGACCCTGCGCGCCAAGTGGAAGGCCAACGGTCTGGCCTTCGCCGACCAGTTGGAGCTGGAGCTGGCACCGGCCGTACCGGGCAAAGAGGTCTACCGGGTGGTCATCGCCGGTCAGACGGCCCGCGTGCCCCTGGCGGGCTTCGAAGACCTGGGTGGCCCCGTCACAGCCGCTCGACTGCTCACGCTGGCGGCTGTGACGCTCGTGATCAACGAGGCGGGCGAGCGATGAGCAGGAGAAAGTACGACGCGAAACGGCCCGACATCGCCTTCGCCATCCACATGGGCTGGTCCTACTGTGGACACACGGGCAGCGGGCATCTCCAGTTCACGCACCCGGAGTGCAATTTCCGCCTCACCATGCCGAACAGCCCCAGCGAGTTCCGCAGCACGCGCAACTCCATCAGCTGGATTCGGCGCAACACACCACGAAAGGACATCACCTCGTGACCACTGCCGAACGCGTACTCGACTTCGCCATGGACGCCGCCGTCGTCGGAGTCTGGGTGCTGGCGGTCGCCCGCCTCACCCGGCTGCTGACGGCCGACCGTATCACCGACTTCCTGAGGGAGGCCGCCTGGAAGATCAGCAAGGGCAACCGTGACGGAATGGTCTGGTACCTCAGCAACTGCGCGTGGTGCATGTCGCTGTGGGTCGGTCTGGCCACCGCTCCGCTGATGCTGCACACCATCGGGTTGTCCATGTGGTGGACGCCGATGTTCGCGCTGGCGGCCAGTTGGTTCGCCGGGGTGTCCGCCGAGAATTTCGAGGGTGACGACGAAATCGAGATCGAAGAGGAGTAGCAGCTGCGGGGCACGCCGATAGTCTGGCGGCGTGCCCCAGGTCAAGATTCGCCGTCGCAGCGGCCGTCAGCGGAACGCCCTGACGGCCGCCGCTCAGCGGGTGGACGCGGGTAATTCGTCCACGTTCCGCAAGTCCATGACGTCCGGTGATGACTGGCAGGCCGACGCCTGGCGGTACCTCCAGGCGGTGGGCGAATTCCAGTACTTCGTCAGCTGGCGGGCATGGTCCGCCAGCCGCTGCCGTCTGGTGGCCAGCGCCATGGACGAGCAAGGCGAACCCACCGGTGGCATCCCCGATGATGATCCGCTGGCCGGTGAGATTCGCAAGATCGTCAACGACATTGCCAGCGGGATCACCGGTCAGGCCAAGTTGGTACGGCGCACGGCGTACCTACTGTCCGTGGTCGGCGAGTGCTGGATCGGCATGTTGGTGCGTGACCCCTCTCGAGAGGAGGTCCCCAACGGCACTCCGCTGCCCATCGACTTGAACCGGCCCGGTTTCCAGCGTGAACAGTGGTTCGTGTTCGGCAAGGATCAGATCGCCGCCAGCAGTCAGGAGATTCAACTCAAGCTGCCCGACGGCAGCAAGCACACCTTCGACCCGGACGTGGACATCCTGTTCCGGGTCTGGGACGAGCACCCCAAGGACCCGAGCCTGCCCATCTCTCCGGCGTGGTCCAACCTGGATGCGCTGCACGAGATCGCGCAGGCCACCGCCACCATCGACCAGGCCAACAACTCCCGCCTGATCGGTAACGGTCTGCTGTTCGTTCCGCAGGAGATGAGCCTGCCGAATCCGCAGTCTCCCGTTGCGCTGCCGACCGGCACCCCGGACACCAACAACCCGCCGCCGGTCTTCCTGCCGAACAGCAGCCAGCAGCTCCAGGACATGCTGTTCGACGTGGCGAGCACCGCCAAGAAGGATCAGAACTCGATGGCGGCCATGCTGCCCATCGTGGCGGGCGTCCCCGGCGAACTGATCAAGTCGGTGCAGTGGCTGCGCCCGTCGACCGAGGTCCCCGAGACCGCGCTCAAGACCCGCACCGAGGCCATCAAGCGGCTGGCCATGGGCCTGGACGTCGCGCCGGAGCGGCTGCTCGGTGTGTCCCAGGGCAACCACTGGAGCGCGTGGGCCATCGATGAGCAGGACATCAAGATTCACGTCGCGCCGGTCGTGGAACTGATCTGCAACGCCATCACCCAGGAGGTGCTGCGGCAGAAGCTGGCGGAACTCGGCATCGACCCGGATGCCTACCTGGTCTGGTACGACACCACCGCGCTCACGCAGGACCCGGACAAGACCGACGAGGCCAAGGAAGGCTTCGACCGTGGCGCGGTGAACTCCCGTGCGCTGCGGGAACATCTGGGCTTCGATGACTCGGACGGCTACGACCTGGAGACCCGCGAAGGGTGGCTCCAGCTGGCCATGGACAAGATCGCCGCCGACCCGGCAGCGAATGCGCCCGTGTTCGGTCCGATCCTGGAGAAGCTGCTGGACAGCTTCCAGTTCGAGCTGGGCACGCCCAACCCGGCAGCCATCGCGCCGCAGGCGGAAGAGGACGACGCCCCGGCCGACGCCGAACCCGAGCAGCCCGCCGACGACCCGGCCGACGCCGATCCCCCGGAGGTGACGGCCGCCGCCGGGGTCACGATGGCGCGCTGGTGCGTGAACCGCGCGCTGGAGCTGGCCAACAAGCGGCGGCGCACCCGGACGAACGCGCCCATGTTCCGCGATGTCCCCATCGAGCGAGCCCACACCGTCCTGGAGCCGGTCGACATGGGCGACGTGCCCGAACTGATCAAGGGCTGGGCCACCGGCGTGGAGGACGCCGACCTGCGGCAGCTGGGTCTGGACCCGTCGTCGTTCAGGTCGGCGGTGCACGGCATCGCGGCTATCTCGCTGGTCACCTGCTCCGATCCGGTGGTGACGAACTCCATGCTGCGGAGGCTGTGATGTACCCACCGAACCATGCCGCCGCGCTGCTGGATCAGCTGGAGACGGAACGCGCCATCTCCGAACTGATGGACTACTGCCTGGAGCTGTGGCTGCCCTTGGCCGAGGCGCAGGTGTTGCGCGCTGCCGGGGAGCCGCCGCCCGACCCGAGCGGCGCGGCCGACGCCGAGCCGCAATGGGCGTACCTGATGGAGGCGGTGGTGCTGTACGGCATCGGGCTGATCACCGCGCACGCCACAGAGAAGGCGTTCACCGCGCTGACCGATGGGCTTCTGCTGCCCGCTGGCGACGCCGTGGCCGCAGCCGCCGTAGCTGCCGCACCGGCCGGGCTCCCGTCACGTGACACGCTGACGCGCAAGGTGCGAAGCACGCTGCGGCGGCGGATCACCGGCATGGACCCCGAAGTCACCGAGTCCCGTATCAGCACGGTGCCGAGCTTGCGCGGTCTGGTGTCCCAGCACGTGGACGATGTGCGTGGGCGGCTGGCCAGCATGGTGGACCGCGCGTTCCGCCGGATCACCGGCATCAACCAGGAAGTGCCCGACGCTCCGGCCGCCCGTGAGGACACCCGCGAAGCACTGGACCCCGGCGAGTGGCAGGACGTGGCCGACGAGACCGGCCAGACGCAGGCCACCGCCGCGCTGAACACCGCCACCACCGAGGCGGCCAACATGTCCGGGCTGCGGCTGGAGAAGGAATGGGTCGCCATTCTGGATACGCACACCCGCGCGGCGCACGCCGAGGCCGATGGCCAGAAGGTGCCGCTCGGTGAGGCGTTCAGCGTCGGCGGTGAAGACCTGCGGTTCCCTGGTGACCCGTTGGGCAGCTACGACAACACCATCAACTGCCGGTGCCGGGTGTTCGCCAGCGTGGTGCAGCGAGACCTGACGGCAGACGGCGGCTGGTGCGCGCCGTCGGCGGAACTCTACGAGCTGGCCGATTCGCACGCCGATGGCACGATGGCCGAAGACACCTCCGAGGAGAAGACAATGGCTCAATACCGCAGCTTCACCAGCGTGCTGGCGGTCATCGGCGAAGAGACCGACGACGGCCGCATGTTCGCGTCGGACATCGACCTCACCTTCCGGGACTTCCCGCTGCCGCTCCAGTGGCAGAAGATGTCCGCCGGTGGGCACTACAACAGCTACACCGTGGCGGTGATCGAGAGCGCCGAAGTCGTCGGCACCGAGGTCGTCGGCGCGGGCTACATGCTGAACACCCCCGAGGCCGCCGAAGCGGCGACAGAGATCGAGCACGGCGTCACCGCGCCGTCCGTGGACCTGGGTTCGGTGGACTGGGAACTGCGGAACGGTGACGGCGACCCCATCGACTGGGACGACCTGTGGGACGACCCGGACATGAAGGTCGTGGAGACCGTGCTGGCCGCCAAGATGCTGGGTGCCACGCTGGTGGCCATTCCGGCGTTCGGTTCCACGTCGATCAAGCTGGGCGAGATGGTGGAGCGCGGCGAGGACGCGCTGGTGGCCGCTGCGGGCATGGAGGTCCCCGTCGTGGAGGACCCGGTCTACGACCCGGCGTTCTTCACCGACCCCGGCTTCACCGAACCGACGCTGCCGCACATCACGGCGGACGGCCGCATCCAGGGGCACCTGGCCGCGTTCAACGTGTGCCACATCGGCATCCAGGACACCTGCGTGATGGCTCCCCGCAGCCAGACCGACTACGCCTGGTTCCACACCTCCCCGCCGGTGAAGACCAGCGACGGCAGCAAGGCCAAGGTCGGCCGTCTGACCGTGGGCGGCGGGCACGCCGGTCCGCGCATGGGCGTCGGCCCGGCCGTGGCGCACTACGACGACGTGGGCACGGCGTTCGCGCTCGTCCACGTGGGCGAGGACGAGCACGGCATCTGGTTCAGCGGTGTGGCCGCGCCGGGTGCCACGCAACAGCAGATCGCCCAGGGCCTGAGCGCACCGCTGTCCGGCGACTGGCGGCGTGTCGGCGGGAATCTGGAACTGGTGGCCGCGCTGGCGGTGAACACTCCGGGCTTCCCGATCGTCGCGTCCGGCGCGACCGACGCCGACGACGCCCCGATGTCGCTCGTGGCCGCGATCGGCCCGTGCCGGGACAAGACCGCGCCGCTGGCAGCGGACCCCGTCGTGCTGGCGAAGGCCATCGTGGCAGAGATGCGCGCCGCCGACCGGCGCGAGGCCGAAGCGCGGGAGCTGCTGGCGTCGATCAACAAGCGGGAGACCGCCGCGATTCTGGATCGGATGGGATAGCCATGGCCTGCGCCTGCAACAAAGGACGTCTCCGCAACGCCGCGCCCTCCGGTGCGACCTACGTGTACCAGTACACGTCGGCGGACGGTTCCGAAACGACTACGTTCCTTTCTCCACTGGAAGCCAAGCGCGCCGTTCGACGCGCGGGCGGCGGCACGATTCGCCGTGTGGAATCCGCTGCGTAGTCCTCATCTACTGTGACGACCAGCAACACGTCTTGTCTGGCTTCGGGCCGAGGGCGGGTTCGGCAGTCAACTGAAACAACGTGATCGAAGGAGTCATCATGCCTTTCAAGCTGCCGGAGGAACTGCCCACCGGTACCGAAGACCTCACCGCCCTGCGCGGTGAAGCACAGGAAGTTCTGGACGAGGTCCGCGCCGCTGTCAAGGCGGGCACTGTTCTGTCCGACGAGGAGCTGGCCGACCTGCGCGTGCTCGCCGAGAGCATCGCCGCACTGGACACCGCACTCGTCACCGCGCAGGCCGCCGACGAGGCGCGCGCCGCCGAGATCGCCGAGCTGCTGGGCGACGAAGACGACGCCGACGCCGACGAGGTCGAGGCGGACGAGGAAGACGCCCCGGTCGAGGAGGCCGTCCAGGAAGCCGAAGCCATCATCGAAGAGGCTGCGGGTAAGGAACTGGTCGCCGCTGGCACCAAGACTCCGGCCAAGCGGACCAGTTTCGCGGGCACCGGCAAGGGCAAGAAGCCCGTCATTCCGCGCGGCACCGGCAGCACCGACAACGTCGGCTTCGAGATGGTCCCGGGCACCCGTGGCTACAAGACCGGCTTCGTCGGCTATCGCCACCTGGCAGAGTCGATCGACTCTGTCCGCAGCAACCACCGCCCGCGCGCCAACCGCGACGACCGTGGCAGCTACGCCGCGCAGGCGCTGTTCACCCTGACGCGCAGTGTCGAGATGGTGGACGACTCGCACGAACTGGTCGCCGCGATCGAGAAGGCGACCGACATCTCCAACATGCGTGCGCCGCAGTACGACGAGTCCGGCAGCCTTGTCGCGGCCGGTGGCTGGTGCGCCCCGTCCGAGCAGCTGTACGACTTCTGTGAAGTCCCGGTCGCGTCGGACCTGATCGCGCTGCCGGAGATCACCATCCGCCGTGGCGGCGTGCGCTGGCCGGTGGAGCCCGACCTGTCCGGCATCTTCGAGTCGTTCGAGTTCTTCTTCACCGAGCCCCAGCTCGAGGCCGATCCCCCGCCGCTCAAGGAGTGCGTGGAGATTCCGTGCCCCGACGAGTTCGAGGAAATCCGCCTGAACGCGGTGGGTTACTGCGTCGAGGCGGGCATCCTCCAGACGCAGGGCTGGCCGGAGCTGATCGACTGGTTCATGCGCAGCCTGACCCAGGAGCACTTCCGCGCGCTGTCGCGCCGGACCATCCTGGACATGGTCGCGGGCTCGACGCCGGTCATCATCCCGGAGGCCACGCAGCTGGCGGCGGGTAGCTCCATCCTGAACAGCCTGGCGCTGATGGCGATGAACCTGCGCCTGAACAAGGGCCTCGCCCGCACCGCCACCATCGAGGGCGTCGCCCCGTCGTGGCTGCACGAGGTCGTTCGCGCGGACCTGGCGAATCAGCAGGGTGTGGAGACCAAGAACATCACCGACTCCCAGATCAACGGCTGGCTGTCGGCTCGTAACATCAGCCTCCAGTTCGTCGCCGACTGGCAGACCCGTGGCGTCGGCCAGCCGGGCAACCTGGCGACCGTGGAGTACCCCGGCACCGTCCAGGTCATGCTGTACCCGGCGGGCACCTGGTTCCGCGCGCTGTCCAACGTGATCGAGTTCGGCGTCCTGTACCCGCGTGAGCTGCTCCAGATCAACCGGTACACCCGGTTCTTCACGGAGGATGCGTACGCGGTCGGCAAGCGCTGCAACGAGTCGCTCGTGGTCACCGTGCCGATCTGCCCGAACGGTGCCTACGGTGCGCAGGACAGCGTCACCTGCAACACCCCGGGCAACGAGGTCCAGAGCGTCGGCATCACCGGCACCGCGCCGACCGGTGGCACCTTCACCCTGACCTGGAACGGCCAGACCACCGCGCCGATCGCGTACAACGCGACCGCTGCGGCTGTGAAGACCGCCCTGGACGGCCTGTCCAACCTGGAGGTCGGCGACACCACCACCAGCGGCGGCGCGCTGCCCGGTACGGCGGTTTCCGTCACCTTCCAGGGCCGCTACGCCGGTGGCGATCAGCCGAAGATGCTGATCGACGGCAGCGCCCTGACCGGCGGCGACGCAACTACCGTTCCGGTGGTGCTGGTCACGGCCGAGGGTGGCGTGTAGACACACTGAGCCGGGAAACCGGAGCGGTGTCCGCGAACGGGAGAGCGGTCGGCAAGAGGCCGTCGATCGCTCTCCCGTTCAGCTATCCACGCCTGACAGGAGATTGACATGACCACCCCCGTACTCGCGCCGGTGTTCTACGAAGCTGGACCCGTCAACCCTGCGGGTTACGGGCTGTTCGCCGCCGCAACCATCATCGAGACCGGCAGCGGCGACGACAGCCGCCGCCACATCCAGGGCGTCAAGGTGCGCCCGTTCAACTGTGACCAGGGCTTCGGCACGTACGACTCCGACGCCTGCGTGGCGGGTTCGCCCGCCGTGAAGGAAGCCGAGCGCGCGCTGGACAGCGACACGTTCGAACCCGTCGTCGTGTGGGCGGCGGACGAGTGCGCCACCGACACCACCGAAGCCGAGGCGCAGGCGCGCGCCGACCAGACGCTGCGGCTGCACGCTCCGCTGCTGGTGGAGTCCGTGTTCGGCGCGCGGCTGCTGGCGGATGCCGGGGCACCGCAGGTTGTCGCCTCTCTGGAGGAGGCCATCGGCGTCCTGGAAGAGTTCATGGGCGAGCAGGGCTACACCGGCTACATCCACGCGGCGCGCCGCTGGGCTGCGCCTGCCAGCCAGTACCGCTGGACGAACCAGACCGGGGCCATTCTGCGCTCTCCGATGGGACACGGCTGGGTGTTCGGCGGCGGGTACGCCAGCGTCCTGGGCAACACGCTGGTCGCCACCGGTCCGCTGTACCTCTGGCGCGATACCCCCTTCCGGGGCAGCGTCACCACGGGCACGTCACCGGTGCCGCTGCACAACAACTCCGTCTACGCACTGGCAGAGCAGGTGATCGTCCCGGCGTATGAGTGCGCCATCAAGGCCGTCACCATCACCCCGCCGACTCCGTAAGGACAGACCATGGCCGAAGGCATTGCAATCGAGGTAGAGGGCGGCTTCGCCCGGATCGAGTTCCTGGACAAGAACAAGCGCGGCGAGGCGCTGGCCGCGCTGCTGCGGGTGGGCGGTCCCGCGATGATCGACATCGACACGCGGTCCGGTCCGCGCAAGGTGTACATCGTGCCGGAGTCCATCGCCGTCGAAGCGGGGCTGGTCGCCCCGGTCAAGAAGGCAGCGGCGAAGCGGACCACCGCGCCGAAGTCGGCAACATCAGAGACACCGCAGTAGCCCACTGGGGAGGGGGCCGACATGCCGACTACGGGGGTGAGAGGAGTCCCGCGCCGGTGACGGACCTGGCCCCCTACCTGTCACTCACACCCTCCGGGCTTCTCGGGCTGTGTGTAGTGATGATCATGACGGGGTACTTGATTCCCTTGAAGATCGTTCGCGGAAGGCTGGCAGACAAAGACCTCGTCATCGAGCACCTACAGAAGGCGAACGATGTGCTGCAACGGAACAACGCGCAGCTGTTGCGCGGCAACAACGCGGCGGTACAGGTGCTGGACGCGCTCCCCGACGCGGTAGGCGGCGAAGATGACGAAGTGGTCTGACATGCTGCACCGTCTGATTCCGTGGACCCACACGGACTACGTCGAGATGGAGAGGGTCTGCGCGGAAGCGCAGGCCGTCACCAGTGAACAGGTGGCTCTCGCCCCGCACATCGACCAGATGACGGGGTTCCTCGTAGAGAAAGCCCAAATCAACGGCTTCACACGCCAGCTACGAACGGGCTTCAAGCGGCGCAACAGCGGAGAATGACCGCCATGCTGGGCAAACTCTTCACCTCCACTAGAGGTGCACACATCATCAACACCTTCGCTCTGGCGGTGGGCATCATCCTGGTTATCGCCGTGGATACCCCTCGCGTGGGCACCATCGTGTTCCTCGCCGTCACCACCGTGGAGTCCGGGCTGTTCACCCTCATCTACGGGGTGAAGTCCACGTGGCGGCGGGAGCCCGCTTCGCGCGCGGTGTTCTGGGCGGTGCTGGCGTACTTCGGCGTCGCCGCTCACCTGCTGACCCTGTACATCTGGACGGCACGTTTCTGGTGGAGCGACGACCTCCGCGAACTGCTGTATCTGGGCCTGGCCATCGCCGGTCTAAACCTTGTGTTGACGGTTGTTCGAGTCCTGCGTGGGGAACCGGCCGCCGCTGCGTAGTGCGTGTCTACAGTGACGACATGGCCTCGTATCGACATGTCGAACTCCGGTTTGCTCCCGGACCCGCACGAAGGAAGGTCTAACCGTGGCTACGTTCCCCATGGTCAAGAGCCCGCGCATGCGGGCCACGAAGGTCAACAACTGTGGTCTGCCCCAGTCGGGCGCAGGCAACTACGTCGTCACCGATGGCTACGTCTCGGCCACCATCTCGCCGGTCTTCCAGGAGGCCGAGGAGCTGGAGCAGCGGAACGCGGAGGGCCGTCAGTGCGTGCTCGACCGCACCCCGCCGGAGCGCAAGTACTACAACCTGACGCTCGTCCTGTGCCAAGTGAACACCTGCCTCATCACGCTGTTCTCCTCGTGGCAGCAGGAGCTGGACTGGGAAGGCAATGCGGTCGGCTTCCGTGACCAGCGCCGGGTCGAGTCCGACTTCGGTGTGGCGCTGGAGCTGTGGACCGGTGGCAAGGCGGCCGGTGACTGCCCGACCCCCGCCAACGACGACATCTTCGCGTCGACCGGCAGCGGCCGGGACTACGGCTACATCCTCACCTTCGGCACGGAGTTCGTGCTGGGTGACATCGAGATCGGTGCGCAGGTCTCCACCTTCACGCTGACCGGCATCTCGTTCGCCGGTCCGCAGTGGGGTCGCGGCCCCTGGAACGTCGTGCCGGTGGACGCGCTGGATACCGCAGGCCGTCTGATCACCCCCGTGGGTGAGGACGATCAGCTGATCATCCTGCGCACCCCGATCGCGCCGCCGGAGGTGACCCCGGGTGCGGAGTGCTGCCCGCTGGACATCCCCGGCACCTTCACCGACCCGGACTTCTACTTCGGTGGTCCGCTGGGTGAGCCTGCGGCCGACATCGCACCGGCGCAGCCGGTCTGTGGTTCGACCGAGGTCCAGACCGTGACCATCACCGGCACCCCCACCGGCGGTACCTTCACGCTGACCTTCGACGGTCAGACCACGGCACCGATCGCCTACGACGCGACCGCAGCCGCGTTGAAGACCGCGCTGGATGGGCTGTCCAACCTGGAGGTTCTGGACACGACCACCGCCGGTGGTCCGCTGCCCGGCACGCCCGTCACTGTGACGTTCGCGGCCACCGGGCAGTACGCAGGCGAGAACGTCCCGCAGATGACGGCGGACGACTCCGGCCTGACCGGCGGCACCTCTCCGACCGTGGTGGTCACCACCACCGCCGAGGGCGGTCAGGTGTAGTAGCCTGGCTGGGAGGGCTTTTCGGATTCCTCTCGTGGTGTGGCAATGCCCCCGGACTTCGGTCCGGGGGCATTGTCCGTTCAGAGGGTCACCAGCGGTAGGGCTCCGCGATGGCCCAGAACTCCGCGCCGGTCATGATGTCCAGCTGGCCGTCCTCGTTGTTGACCAGGTGCTCGATCTGCGCGGCCAGCGCGTCTACGTCGTACTCGTAGATCAGGGTGTCGTCGTGGGCTGTGGCGAAGATGTCGAGGGTGTGGGCGCGAGCGGCGGCGAAGGTGATGGACATTTGAACTCCTCGTGGTTGGTGGTGGTACCACCTTAGCACGGTGTCCGTGCGTTGTGCAACCCCTGCGCGCAGCCCGACTAGCCTGGCCGTATGTCGTGCAGCTGGCCAGTCGATCGGACCTGCCTTCCGATCGTCACCGATGAAGTGGGCATCGCGCAGCAGACGGCCGCCGAGAACCTGGCGGTCCAGGTTCTGTGGGCGCTGTCGGGCAGGCAGTTCGGGGTGTGCCCCGTCACGGTGCGGCCGTGTCCACAGAGCTGCGGGCCGTACACCTGGGATCAGACCGCCCTCCTGGCGTTCTGGGACGGGGCCAACTGGCGCAACACCTTCTGCGGGTGCGGGCCGAAGTGCAGCTGGCTTTCGCCGTACGTGGTGCACCTGGGCGTCGGGGCGGCGCTGCCGGTGCAGGAGATCATCGAGGTGGTGATCGACGGCGTGGTCCTGCTCGACACTGAGTACCGGCTGGAAGGTGATCTGCTGTACCGCATCGGTGCGAAGTGGCCGAGCCAGAATCTGGCCGCCCCGCTGGACGAGCCGGGTACGTGGTCGATCACGTACACGCGCGGCTTCCCGCCGCCGGAAGGCACCGCCAACCTGGTGGGGCTGCTGGCCAAGGAGTTCCTGACTGCCTGCGCCGGGGGCAAGTGCGCGCTGCCGCGCCGCGTGCAGACGGTGTCCCGGCAGGGCGTGACGTACCAGATGGTCGACCCCACCGACATCTACACCACGGGCAAGACGGGCATCTCCGAGATCGACCTCTGGCTGTCCGCCGTGAACCCCCGGGCGATGGCGTCGCCCCCGACAGTGAGGTGACCCGTGCTGCCTGACGGAGCCGAGTGCATCGTGAACGCAGCCATGCAGGCCATGCGTGAAGCCTTCACGCCGAACTCCAGCTACCCGCCGCTCGGAGGCGGTACGGACAAGGTGCGGTTCTTCGCCGGGGAAGCCCCGCCTATCGAGGCGTTCGACTTCCACGTCAACGACCCGGACTGTGGGTGCACCGCACCGATGGTCTGGGTACGGCTTGCGCGCCGCTACCGCAGCAAGGACTTTCCGACGCCCTGGGTGGGCGAGGCTCCCTGCGACCAGCCGCACGTCGTAGCCGTGGAGATCGGGATAGCCCGCTGCGCGGCGCTGGTGAACCCCGAGTGCGACTGGACGGCCTACGAGTCCGAAGCCGAGATCAGCATGGACGACAGCCGCCGCATCGAGATCGCGCTGTGCCGCGCCCGTACGTTGATGAAGGCGTCCGAATGTAGCGACGCGGTAGCGTTCGACGCCATCACGCCGTTCGGACCGCAGGGCGGCGTGATGGCGTGGTTGTCCATGTTCTACGCCCGAGTCGATTCCGATACCTAGGAGAGCACCATGGCCCGAGTGACCCTGGAAGGCAGCATCACCCCGAGCACGTTCCTGGCGCGCGGCAAGCGCATGACGGTGGAGCGGACGCCGTTCATCGACAAACTGATCCGGCGTGGATACGTCAACGTGGTGGAGACCCCCGACGCCGTGACCGAGGTGGAATCCGTCACCGCGCCCGCGCTGGCAGCGGCGAAGGCCGAGAAGCGCATCCGCAAGCCCCGTGCCAAGAAGGCGACACCTGCGCCCGAGGAACCGCTGCCGTTCGATGAAGGCGGCCTGGCCCCCACCAGCGTTACGGTGACCAACGATCAGCCGGACATCATCCTGACGAACGAACCCGCCGATGGCTGATTTCGATGTCGAGATCGACCAAGCGGCACTGGCGGCGGTGGTCGGTCAACGACTGGAAGTGTTCATGTCGGCGTTCATCCGGCAGGTGGTCACCACTGCGCGCGGCCTGGCACCGCAGCGCACCGGGCGGCTGATGCGCTCCATCGAGGGAGACCCGGTACGCCGGGTCGGTCCGTTCCAGGTGGACAGCGGCGTCACCGTGAAGGTGCCGTACGCCGCGCCGGTGCACGAGGGTGCGCGCCCGCACGTTATCCGCCCCCGGTTCGCCCGTGCGCTGCGGTTCGAAATGGACGGCCGGACGGTGTTCGCGGCTAAGGTGAACCACCCCGGCAACCGGCCGAATCCGTTCCTTCGAAATGCCGTCCACCGGGTGGCGAGCGCAGACCCACGCATTCGGCTGGGCGGACAGTAGACTGACCGCGTGCCATACCACGAAGAGGAGTACCCCATGAAGCCGGTCGACGAAATGAGCATGGACGAGATCGAAGCGGAACGCGCGCTGATCCGCGCCGAGCGCCAGCGCCGGGCCAACGCCAAACTGGAGGCTGTCATCTTCCCGCCGGACGAGCTGGAGGGCGAGAAGATGGACACGGACGATTCCGAGCCCGCGCCGTGGCCCCATGAGTTCGGCGTGCTGGGCGGCCACCGCATCGAGGTTCGTCGGCCGTCCCCGGCTGCGCTGGTGGCCATTTCCATGACGGGCTCGTCAGGCATGGAGAGTGCCACGCAGATGCGGGTGTTCACCACCTTCATGGTGAAGCACATCAGCCCGAACTCCCTGGACCTGGTGCTGGGTCTGATGGCCGACCCGGACAGCGGCGTGGACATGCAGGACGTGATCTCTGCCCTGACCAACGAGGTTCCGACACAGGGATGACCTGCGCGCCCCGTCGATAGTCTGACGGGGTGACCACCTCCGTAGGACAGATCAACTTCGGCGCTTCCGTCGATGCCTCGCGGGTGTCCACGGAACTGCGCGCGGCGGTCACCACCGCCGCCACTGCGGTTCAGCAGTACCTGAACCGCAACCCCTTGAAGGTCAATCTCAAGATTGACACCGCCGCCGCCATCGCGCAGGCGCAGCGGGAACTCCAGCGCACGACGCTCACCGCGCGGGCCGGTCTGGACATCGACACCGACACGGCCCTCGCGGTGACGCAGGGGCGGCTGAACGCCGCCGATCTCACCGTCACCGCCGATCTCGATATCGACACCAGCGCCGCACTGATCGGCGCGCAGGTAGCGGTCGGCCAGCTCTCCGGGCTCACGGTCGATATCGAGGCCCGGCCGGACTTCACCGGTTTCCCCCAGCAGGTCAACGGTGCGCTTGCGTCCATGCAAGCGCTGTTCGACTGGCGGCTGGACATCCCGGTCGGGATCGACTCGGCCGGTGCCATCGCCGCGATGGCGGCCTTGCGCGCGCAGCTGGCAGGGATGCTCCAGCCGCCGCTGGAGCAGGAAGTCGACGTAGACCGCGACGGCTCTGCCGTCAGCGCGGTGTCCCGGCTGGGGTCCGCACTGGGCGGCCTGGCAGCGGCGGCGGGGGGCATCGCCGCAGTGACGGCGGCGCTCGCCGCCATCGGTGGGGCGGCGGGCGCGGCGGTCGGCGCGGTCGGCGGTCTGGCGACGGCTCTGCTGGCGCTGGGCCCCGCCGCTGCGGCTATCGGTGCCAGTGCGGCGGTCGGCCTGTCCGGCATCAAGGACGCGTTCTCCTCCATGAAGGCGGTGACGGAGAGCGCCGCCAGCGATGCCACCTCGCAGGCCGAAGCCGTGGCCAGCGCACAGAACGCACTGGCCAGCGCGTACGACGGAGCCGAGTCGGCGTCGATCAGCCTGGCGGATGCGCAGGAAGCCGCCGCCGATGCGGCCAAGGACGTAGCCGACGCCTACCAGACCGCACAGGAACGGCTGGACGACTACAACCTGTCGCTCAAGGAATCCAGCCTCAACGAGCGTGAAGCCAAGCTGAACCTGGAGGAGGCCCGCAAGGCGCTGGCGAAGGCCGACCCCAGCGACCGCGCCCGTGCGCTGTTGCGGGTGGAGCGCGCGGAGATCAATCTCCAGAAGGCGCAGGAAGCCAACGCGGACCTCCAGGCCGAGGCCGCCGACGCGCAGGCCAAGGGCATCGACCAGGCCGACGAGGTCGTCGCGGCCAAGAAGCGGCAAGCGCAGGCCGACAAGCAAGTGGCCGCTGCCGAACGCGGCGTGGAGCAGGCCGCGCGACAGGTGGCGCAGGCGACGCAGGCTCTGGCGAAGGCCCAGAGCCAGACCTCGCCCGCTGTGGAAAAGTTCCAACAGGCGATGGCCAAGCTGTCACCGAGCGCACAGGAGTTCGTGCTCGCGGCGAAGGCCCTGGGACCGGCGTGGTCGGAGGTGCGCAAGGCCGTCCAGGAGTCGCTGTTCGACGACCTGGGCGCAGAGCTGACCGAGACCGCCAACGCCACGATGCCGTTGCTGCGGGACGGCATGAGCGGCGTCGCCGCCGAGCTGAACAACATGGCCATCGGCGCGCTCCAGTTCTTCCGGTCGGCCGAGGGCATGGAGCTGCTGAACGCCAGCTTCGCCAGTGGCCGAGACCTCTTGGCGGGGCTGCGGCAGGGCACCGGCGAACTGACGACCGGCTTCGTGGACTTCGTGTCCACGGCGCAGCCGCACATGGAGCAGATGGGCCGGAGCATCGCGGCCATCGGCGAGGGCATCGGCCGCGCCTTCACGCGGGCTGCGGAGTCCGGCGCGCTGGACGAACTGTTCGTGGGCGCGAATCAGGCGCTGGCCTCACTGGGCCCGCTGCTGGACGGCGTACTGACGGCGTTCATCGAAATGGGGCGGCAGGTACTGCCCGCCATCGCACCGCTGTTCGAGACGTTGGGACAGGTTCTCGCGGACATCGCGCCGTCGTTGGGCGAGCTGGGAGCGGTGTTCACCAACTCGCTGACGGCTATCCTGCCGTCGCTGGGCAAGCTGATCACCGCGCTGGCGGACGGCCTCCAGCCGGTGCTTCCGGTGCTTGTCCAGCTGATCCAGACGCTGGCCACGGCCCTGGCACCGTTGGTGCCGGTGTTCGCGCAGATCACCGTCACCATCGGTGAGACGCTGATCAACACCATCCAGGCGCTGCAACCCGCTCTCGTTCCGCTGGCCACGGCGTTCTCCGACATCTTGGCCGCCGTCGCACCACTGGTCCCCATGATCGGCGAGTCGCTGGCGGCGGTGATCACGGCGCTGGCCCCGGCCCTGTCGCAACTGGCGCTGGCGCTGACGCCGGTGATCAAGATGTTCGCCGACGAGATGAAGCCGGTGATCGCGCAAGTTGCGCCGATCCTGGCAGAGGTCGCCGGGATCATCGCGCAGTCCTTGGTCGACGCCATCAACCAGTTGGCCCCGCTGCTGCCCGAACTGATCCGGTCGTTCTCTGACCTGCTGCTGGCGATCCTCCCGATCATGCCGGAACTGGTCCGCATGGCAGCGGACCTGATTCCTCCGCTGATCCAGGTGATGACGGACCTGATCCCGGTATTGGTGAAGGTCATCGACGCGTTCACCTGGCTCGTCCAGAACGTGATCATCCCCTACGTCATCCCGGCCATCCAGGAACTGGCCCGGCAGTGGACAGAGAAGTTCCAGCAGGTCGCCGATGTCGTGAACTGGCTGACCGACACCGTGTTCCCCAAGATCGGTGAGGGCCTGACCTGGGTCCAGAACTGGTTCAACGGCGCGGTCGACGCGATCAGCCGCAAATGGGCAGAACTCAAGGCCAGCAGCGCGGAGCCGATCAACTTCTTCATCGAGACCGTGTGGAACAACGGTCTGTTGAAGGCGTGGGGCAGCATCGACGGTCTGCTCGGTGGCGTCCTGCCGGACGCGCAGCCCATCGCCAAGATTCCCGAGAGGGCCACCGGTGGTCCGATCAACTACTTCGGCAGTGGCGGCTCCGGCAACGGCACCAAGGACGACATTCTCACCTGGTTGTCCAACGACGAACACGTGGTCACCGCTGCCGAAGTGATGGCGGCGGGCGGCCACAACATCCTGTTCGCCATCCGCGACATGATCGCGCGCGGCGTGCCGTTCACCTGGGACAACGGCCGGGTCATCACGGACCTGGGCCGTGACAACCTCAGCCGCTACGGCGCGGCCGTGAGCACCAAGGGCATCGGCAACGTCAACCCGGAAGGGCTGTTCGACCCGCTGTACCGGGCGGGGGCCATCCCTGGCTACGCCACCGGCGGCCCGGTCATGCCGTGGATGCACCAGTTGGCGGCGGGCCACGACTTCGCGCGTGCGCAGAACGGCAAGCCGTACCAGTGGGCCGGTCCCACGGGCATCGGGTCGTCGTTCGACTGCTCCGGCTTCATGGGCAGCATCATCGCGGCCATCCTGGGTGGCAACCCGTGGCAGCGGTACTGGGCCACGTCCACGTTCGCGGGCTACCCGCAGGTCGGCGCGCAGGGTCTGGTCAAGAACCTGACCGAGGGCGTCGGCATGCTGGTCGGCATCACCGACGACCCAGGCGGGCCGGGCGGTGGCCACACCGCTGGCGAGCTGCGCGGCATCCCCGAGCTGGGCTACCCGGATGCACGGGTGGAGTCCGGCGGTGCCATCGGCGACGTGCACTACGGGCGCGGTACGCCGGTGGGTTCGTTCGCGTCGCTGTACGGCTTGCCGATCGGCGCGAACGGCTTCTTCCAGCCGTCCGAGGGCGGGGGCTTCTCTGTCGGCCCGTCCACGGAGGAGCAGTCCAGCTTCCTGCGGGACACCATCTCCAAGATGGTGAAGGTCGTCACCGACCCGATACGGGACGCGCTGCCCACGCCGCCTCCGGCGGTGAAGGCGATCCCGGGCGCGGCCCTGACGGCTACCGAGAAGGCCGTCATCGACTTCGCCAGCGCGGCTGTCGGCAACCTGGGCGGCTTGCTGGGCGGTGCCTGGCAGAAGGCGCAAGACCTGGGCGGCAACATCCTGGACGCGATCAACCCGTTCGACACGGGCGGTATCGCCAACGGCACCGGCATCATGGCGAAGAACGTCATCGAGCCGGAGCGCGTTCTGAGCCCGGAACAGACCCGGCTGTTCGAGGCGCTGGTCGCCGCGCTGGAAGGCATCGCCAACGGCACCGGTACGGCTACGTCCACCATCGTGGACGCCATCGGTGCCAGTGTGGGCAACGTCGTCAACGACGTCATCGACGCACTGGTGCCCGCCGTCAGCAAGAACCCCAGCGACACCACGCAGCCGCTGGACACCACCTTCCTGGAGAAGCAGAACCAGGAACAGTTCGATGAGACCGGCAAGCTGATCTCGGAGACACGAGACCTTGCCCTGCGCACGGAGTCCAGCACGGAGAAGGTGCTGGTCGCCGAGTTCGAGGCGATGCAGGCGCAGATTGCGGAGGTCGCCAACCGGCTGACCTCCGGCGTGCTGGGGCCGGTGGTGGAGTCCGCCATGCAGGCGGCTCTCGGCATCATCGAAGATGCGATCGGTGCCAGCACCGAAGAGATCACCGCCGCCCAACAGGACACCACGGACGCCGTCAACAACATCGACGTGGGCGACAGCTCCACGGCGGCGTTCGGCTCGCCCGGATCGTCGTTCGATCTGGCGGCGGAACTGTCTGCTGCTGTGGTGCAGGTGGCCGACACCGCCAGCGCGGCACTGCTCCAGGTCGGGCAGGACATCGCCAACGCCGCGCTCGAGCAGCGCCCCAGCCGGGCGGCGGGCCGGTCGCGTGGCCTGCTGGGCAGCGAGGAGTTCAGCGGCGGTCCCCTGATCGACATGATCATCCGGCTGACCGGCGTGGAGATCGAGGTTCGGGACCTGATCGAATCGCTGGCCGAGGACATGCGCGCCTTCCGTGGCGACGAGTTCCAGGCGTTCGATGAGAACGGCCAGTTGATCAGCGACACCGCCGCGCTGGTGGAACGCACCGCCAGTTCCATGGAACTGGTTGTGGCAGAGCAGAACCGCATCAACCGGGCGCTGATCGCCAGCATCCTGCGCTACCTGATGACCAACGTGGTGATCCCCATCATGATCGCCATCGTGACCGCGCTGATCACCGTGGCGGTGACGGCCATCGGTGCGGCCATCGGCACGCTGATCGGTGGTCCTATCGGCGCGGCCATCGGCGCTGCGCTGGGTGCGATGGTCGGCCTGGCGCTGTCCGCCGCTGCGGCTGCGGCCATCGCGGCGGTGGGTCTGGGTGCGGGTGCCGCGATCGACGCCTTCCAGGGCGGCGAGTTCGACAGCGGCGGCGTGGCGCAGGGCACCGGCTACATGCCGAAGAACGTGATCGCGCCGGAGCGCGTGCTGTCGCCGCGCCAGACGTCCAGCTTCGAGCGGCTGGTGGAAGTGCTGGACCGTGGCGAGGCCGGAGTCATGCGCCAGATCAACGTAGCGTCGATGAACATTCACGGCCGCGAACCGGCAGTGCAGACCCACGACACCCTTCTCAAGCTGCTGAATACCTAGGAGGATTCGATGCCGTTCCGTGGTTGGTTCCTTCTCAACGGTCAGGAGATGGCCAACAGCTCCCGGCTGCTGGCGCACATGGTGCCCAGCACGCCGGTCCGTGACGACCAGGTCGCCCCGATGATGGAGTGCGCCTGCGAGATCACCGTGCCCTACGACGACACCTGGACAGGGCTGCGGGAAGCCGTGGGCGACGAACCGTACGCCATCACGAACGCTCCGTGGTACACGCCAGCGCGGCCGGAGAGCGCGGAGTTCGCCGGGGTGTGGGTGATGGATGTCGGCGGCATGGACAGCGTTCCGCTGGAGCGTGAGGTGCAGGAATCCATCTGTGTGGGCGGCGTGGCCAGCCGCCCTCGAGACAGCTCCCGTGTGGTCACGTTCAGCGCGCTGGTGGTGGCCTGCACCAATGCGGGCGCGCGGTACGGCATGGACTGGCTGAACTGCATCCTGCGGCAGGCCAACGCGCGCGGCGGCGTGGACCTCCAGTACTACCGCGCCCACCCCGAGGACACGGCGGCCGACCCGCTGACCCTGCGCCGGAACATGTACGGCATGGTCCTGTCGAAGTCCCCCACCGTGGTGGACACGGCCGGGCACGGCCGAGGCAACCGGCACCGGCAGGCGTCGGTGTTCCGGGTGGAGTGGGAGATGATCGCCACCAACCCGTACGCCTACGGCAGCGCGGTGGCGACCGTCATCAACTGGGACACCACGGTGGAGGAGTCGATCACGTGGGCGCACGCGCCCAACTGTGAGGACAGTACGTCCTGCGAACTGCCGACCGTCTACAACGCCGACTGCATCCCGCCGGTGGTCGACATCGCCGTAGCCACCATTCCCAGCTGTGGTGGCTGCCTGCCTGTCTGCTCGATCGAGCGGCGCACGTGGCAGCTGCCCACGCAGATCGGTGCCTGCGACGACACCGTGATCACCACCCGGGTGACCAACAACGGGCCGGACCCGCTGACGGTGATCATGTACTGGCAGCCGTGTGGCAGTACCGACCGCTGCGACAGGGTGGGGGAACTCCAGATCAGCGGGCTGGACACCGACTACACCATCGTGGCCGACAGCGTGACAGGCCGCCCGTACGTGGAGTACGACAACCAGTCGCTGCGGCAGGTGGGCATCGTGTCGACGCCTTCCGGCAGGCCGTGGAGCCCGACGTTGCTGGAGTCGATGATGTGCTGGGAGTTGGTCGCCGAGGCCGCTCCCGGATCGGATTACACGGTCGCCGTGGAAACTAGGGACAGGGACGCATGACGAGCATCTGGTTCGACCCCCTCGAGAAGGCACAGGAGAGCAGCGTGACAAGCATCGAAAGCGGGTTCGACGTGGAAGTGGACATGGAGATCACGCACGCGCCGCCCGCCGAGGAACCCCCGGTCGAAGAGACCCCCGTCGAGGAAGGCGAATAGATGGCTGTCGGTATCAGCGTCACCAACGTGGCGAACAACATGCTGAACTGGCTGCGCAATGTCGCGCCGCCAGCGGTGCCTGCGCTGTGGGCGCAGCTGCACATCGGTGACCCGGGCGCGTTCGGCACTGCCAACCCCAGCGTGGTGACCACCCGTATCCAGGTCACGCTGACAGCGGCCAGCGGCGGCGCGGTAACCCTGAACACGGTGTCCGGTTCGTGGACGATGACGGCCACCGAAACCATCAGCCACATCTCCATCAAGGACGCCAGCTCCGGCGGTAACTTCCTGCTGTCCGGCGCGCTGGCCAGCTCCAAGAACGTCGTCGCCGGTGACACCCTGACCCTGACCGTGCTCAACATCAGCCACACCCCGCTCGCCGCCTGACCCACACATCGACGAGAGGAGGTTGACCCATGTCCTCCATGGGTATGGACAAGTCCGGCACGTTCTCCCTGGGGGCGACCAGCACATGGGTCAAGGTCCAGGGGTTCGTCGCGCGGGCGGGCTACCCTGCCACGGTCATCACGAGTCATGCGCTGGTGATGGACACCCCCGGCACCGGCAACATCCGGTGGCGGGGGCAGTTCGGCGCGGCGCTGGGTACGCAGCAGTTCCGCGTCGTGAAGAACGGCACCACGGTGGTCGGCGCAGCGGTGAACCAGAGTGTCACCGGGACGGCCAGCGCCATCACCATGGCCATCGGCGACACCCTGGAACTCCAGGGCTTCTCGCAGCAGTCGGGCGCATGGGGCACCGTGCAGCCCGGCGCGGCCGTGACGTTCCTCGAGTGGAATCAGACCACCTCCAACCAGGACATCAGCGCCAGTTCCGTGACGAACTGGGGCATCTCGGCGGCGTTGGGGCAGGGCACCACGGTGGCGGCCACCGACACGGCCGTCAACTGGGATGTCGACACGGACATGGCGTGGGGCGCGCAGGCCGAGGTCTCCGACACCGCCATCAACTGGGATGTCGACGTCGACATGTACCAGGGGCAGCACCTGGACATCGAGACCAGCGTCAACACGCACTGGAACATCAGCGCGGACATGCTGCTCATCAAGCAAGTCACCGCGCCGCGCAGCGTGTTCGCGTTCGACCGGGTGGCGGTGTCCGTGCATACCGTCGACGGCCGCATAGTGGGCGACATCCCCTGCACCATGCTCAATACGTTCACGTGGGGCCGGGAGTCCACGGAGGTCTCCATCTGCGACCTCGGCATCGCCACGCAGGGCGACCCGCAGCTGTGCGAGCAGCTGTTGCCCTGGGTGCACTGGGTGACGATGTGGCACGACGACCAGCCTGTCTGGACGGGGCCCATCCAGGGCGTGACCATCACCGACGACGTGACCACCGTGACAGCCCGCGACCCGTCGACGTTCATGTGGCGGACCCGCGTGCCGGTGACGCGCAGCTGGGTGGAGACCGCACCGGCGCGCATCGCGGAGACGCTGTGGGCTGCGATGTTCAGCCTGCACGGCATCCGCGTGAAGCCGTACGTTCTGCCGGGCATCGCGGATGC